>Ga0334886_1000047_pt1 | contig 185051 bp, 149 predicted proteins | sample GraSluR1_MG_9_FD_207232 | JGI IMG/M metagenome (GOLD analysis project Ga0334886, IMG submission 207232) | Sludge microbial communities from methane-producing bioreactor in Wageningen University, Netherlands - Granular Sludge_27_06-R1 | ecosystem: Engineered > Bioreactor > Anaerobic >...
CCCCAGATCTCTGAGAAGATACCAAAGGGGCTACAACAGATTTATACTATGTTAATGCCCTGCTAATCTGATTCTAATGGATGGCGATTAGAATGGTAGGGTAGAAACTTTCAACTTGCAACCTGCAGCGTGAAACTATTTTGAGGAGGTACAGATGACGACACAACCGCAGTCGCTCGAATTCAAGGCTGAAGTTCAGCAGTTGTTGCACATTCTTTCGCACTCGCTCTACACGGAGCGCGAGATTTTCCTGCGCGAGTTGATCTCCAACGCCTCGGACGCGCTCAACCGCGTGCAGTTCGAGATGCTCACCAACCACGAGCTGCTCGACCCCGAGGTCGAACTGGCCGTGCGTATCGATTTCGACGAGGAGGCCAAGATGCTAACCGTCTCCGATACCGGCATCGGTATGACGCGCGACGAGTTGATCGAGAACCTGGGCACGATTGCTCACTCCGGCGCGATGGCGTTCATCAAAAAGCTGGAAGCCGAGCAGCGCCTCGGCGACATCATCGGGCAGTTCGGTGTGGGTTTCTATGCGGTCTTCATGGTTGCCGATGAGGTCCGCGTGACTTCGCGCTCCTATCTGCCGGACGAAGCGGCCTGGACGTGGGTCTCGCGCGGCGACAACACCTACACGCTCAGCCCCGCCGAAAAAGCCGAGCGCGGTACCACGATCGAGATCGAGTTGAAAGAAGACGCCGCCGAGTTCGCTTCTGCGTGGCGGCTGGAGCAGATCGTGAAGAAACACTCCGATTTCGTCTCGTTTCCCGTCTACGTGAAGGACAAGATCGCCAACCAGCAGACGGCGCTGTGGCGTAAACCGCCGAACGAAGTGACCGAGGACGAATACGACGAATTCTACCGCCAACTCACCTTAGATTTCGAGAAACCGCTGCTGCACCTGCACATCATCACCGATGCGCCGGTCGATATCCGCAGCGTGCTCTTCGTGCCGCGCCACCGGGATCGCGGGATGTTCCGCATGCGCCCCGACCATGGGCTGAAGCTCTACTCGCGCAAGGTGCTCATCCAGGAAGACAACAAGGACATGTTGCCCGAATACCTGCGCTTTATTGAAGGTGTGGTGGATTCGACGGACATTCCGCTCAACGTGGCCCGCGAGTCGGTGCAGAGCACGCGCACGATGGGCCACATCAAGAAGGCATTGCGCGGGCGGGTGTTGAAGGCGCTGCGCGAGTTGGGCGAGGAGAATCCTGAGGACTACAAAGTCTTCTGGGAGGCGTTTGGGCCGTTCGTCAAAGAAGGCGTGGCGATGGACTTCGGCGGGCGCGACGACGTCGTGCCGCTGCTGCGGTTCCCCACGTCCAAATCGGACGGCGCGCTCGTCGCGTTGAGCGAGTACGCCGCGCGGATGATCGAGAGTCAGAACGACGTCTACTACATTCTCGGCGACAACCTCGCTTCTGTGGCCCGCAGCCCGCACCTCGATGCATTCAAGGCCCGCGACCTGGAAGTGCTCTATCTCGTCGATCCGCTGGACGCCTTCATGGTGCAGAATTTGCGTGAGTACGAGGGCAAGCCGTTGAAGAACGTGGACGATCCCGACTTGCAACTGCCGGGCGAACCGGAGTCGCCTCCCGAAACCATCACCGCCGATGCGCTATCTCCGGAGGTGTTCGGCAAATTGATTATGCGCTTCAAGAATGTCCTCGGCGAGCGCGTAGCGGACGTGCGCGAGTCGAAGCTGCTCAAAGGAAGCCCGTGCCGCCTGGTCTCGCCGGATAGCGGTCCGGAGCGCGAGATGCAGCGCGTGCGCCGTCTGGTTGAGCAAGACTATACCGCGCCGGTGAAGATCCTCGAGATCAACCGGGGACACGCGCTGATCCAAAACCTGGCGCACATGGTCGAGTCGCAGTTCACCAACCCGCTGATCGACCTGACGGTGGAGCAGTTGTTCGAGAACCTGCTGTTGCTCGAAGGTCTGCATCCCAACCCCGCGCAGATGGCCCCGCGTATTCAGGAATTGTTAGAGCGCGCCGTCGCCGCGTCCACGCCGGAGGGCGAGGCGTAGATCGTCTGATTCGTTCAACCTCCTTGGGAGAAGGGGAATTTTAAGGCACGATGCCTCAAAATTCCCCTTCTTGCGTAAAAAAGCCGGGGTATGCCTGCTTCTTAAATATGCTATAATGAGCGGCACAGTTGAGGCGATTGCGTGGCCGGCGCTTGCTTTCCGGGGAGCACCGCTGGTTGTCGAAGAGGAGATCCGATGCGCCGTAATTCATTGCTCATTCTGACGAGCATGATTGTGTTGTTGATCGTCATTGCGGTACTGCTGTTTTACATCTTGTCACGGCTGCCGGTGAGCGAAACAGGGGTCACAAGTACGGTCATACCGGCGACGGCGACGGACTTGCCTGAACAGCAAATACTCTCACCCTCCGGACCGGTCGATATGCCGATGCGGTTTGTCTACATCGTCTCGCTAATGGTCGTATTTGTGTCGGCGGTGTTGGTCCTGTTTGGAATGTTGCTTAAAGCCTTGATCAAGGATACGAAGTGAAAGCTATGACGTGAGCTGTGCTGCTGCGTCCTGTTTTGGAGGTGCATGATGAAAACGAAAAATGCCAAAATCGCACGGATAATATTCACCGTGATTACCGTTATCATTCTCTTGAGTATGATTCTGGGTATCCTGGGCACGATCCGTTGGTAACAACGTGTAACCTGTGGATTTTTTGTATCGGATTCTACCATCAACGAAGCCGAAAGTGCTTGCGCCGGATCGCAATCTGGTGCTGCGGAGACGGCGGATTGTGATCCGCCTTAAGCGTTTGAGTGAGTCAATTTCTTAAGGAGCCACTATGTACCACGACAATGCGTTGAGGGAGTTCCACGTTGCGCGCCAGGCGCGTGACACCTATGATTTTAATGAAACGCTGTTTTCACTGAGTGGCAACGTCGTCTTTGCGAACTTCCACGCCGCGCGCGTCTTCGCACAGAAGTTGAACGACAAACGCGACCTGGTCAACTTCCCGGAGCAGGCCGTGCGCGCCGGGCAGATCAACGCGATGGGGTTGATCGACGAGATTTTGCACCTGGTGGTCCGCGAGTACTGCGAACAGCGTAACCCTACCGCGTTTGCAGAGGCGCTGGCCTACGTGGAAGACGCACTCGGCCCCGACCGTCTGGAAGTGGCATTGCGCGCCTTCACCGACCAGTTCCCGCCCGTCGCCGTCTATCGCCGCGAGACGACGGTCGCCGATCATCTCGCGGGCGCGACCGGCGACACGCCGCATCGCCAGGTGGCGTTGGAAGAGCTACTGATGCTGTGGCTGGCGAATGATAATCCGGCGTTTGCCATCTTCATGGAACTCTTCGACGACGGCGACCTGGAAAAGACCACCGCGTACAATCAAATCATCCCGCTGCTGGATGAATTCTTCCGCACGCAGCCGCCGTTCGGCCCGGATAACCAGCCGCTCATCGACATGCTGCGTACACCCGCGCGCCGGTTCCCGCACTCCCTCGAAGCGCAACTGGGATTCATTCGCACGTATTGGGCGCCGCTGCTGGGCAAATACCTCTATCGCATCCTCGGCAGCCTGGACCTTCTTGCCGAGGAACAGAAGCCGTTCTTCGGCTTCGGCCCCGGTCCCGCGTTGCCCTACGAATTTGGCGGGCAGGAATTCGAGCCGGAGCGCTTCAGCCCCGACAGCGCATGGATGCCTCGCCTGGTGCTCATTGCCAAGAATGCTTACGTCTGGCTGGATCAACTGTCCAAGAAATACCAGCGCGCGATTGTGCATCTCGATCAAGTGCCGGACGTCGAACTGGATATGCTGGCGCGGTGGGGGATCAGCGGCCTGTGGCTCATCGGCCTGTGGCAGCGCAGCGAGGCGTCGCAGCGCATCAAGCAGATGATGGGCAATCCCGAAGCGGTGGCTTCGGCTTACTCGCTTGAAGATTACCGCATCGCCGACGACCTGGGCGGCGAGGGCGCTTACGAGGACCTCAAGGCGCGCGCATGGCAGCGTGGCATCCGCATGGCGAGTGATATGGTCCCCAACCACATGGGTATCGATTCCACGTGGGTGATGCAGCACCCGGATTGGTTCGTCAGCCTACCGTACAGCCCCTTCCCCGGTTACACCTTCAACGGCGCCAACCTGAGCCGCGATCCGCGTGTGGGCATTTACCTCGAAGACCGTTACTACGATCGCTCCGACGCCGCCGTGGTGTTCAAGCGCGTCGATCACTGGACCGGCGACGCGCGCTACATCTACCACGGCAACGATGGGACGAGCATGCCCTGGAACGACACGGCGCAGCTCAACTACCTCAACCCGGAAGTGCGCGAGGCCGTCATCCAGACGATTTTGAGCGTGGCGCGACGTTCGCCCGTCATCCGCTTCGACGCGGCGATGACGCTGACCAAGAAGCACTACCAGCGCCTCTGGTTCCCGGAGCCGGGGACCGGCGGCGACATCGCCTCCCGCGCGGATTTTGGTATGACCAAGGCGGACTTCGACGCGGCCATGCCGGAGGAATTTTGGCGCGAGGTCGTGGATCGCGTGGCGCAGGAAGCGTCCGACACGTTGCTGCTGGCCGAAGCGTTCTGGATGATGGAGGGCTACTTTGTCCGCACGTTGGGGATGCATCGTGTGTACAACAGCGCGTTTATGAACATGATGCGCGACGAGAAAAACGCCGAGTATCGCCAATTGATCAAAAACACGCTCGATTTCGATCCGCAAATCCTCAAGCGCTACGTGAACTTTATGAATAATCCCGACGAGCGCACTGCCGTGGATCAGTTCGGCAAGGGCGACAAGTACTTTGGCGTCTGCACGCTGATGTCGACATTGCCGGGGCTGCCGATGTTCGGGCACGGGCAAGTGGAGGGCTTTACCGAGAAGTATGGCATGGAGTACCGCCGCGCCTATTGGGATGAAATGGTTGACCTCGACATGGTGCAGCGCCACGAGCGGCAAATCTTCCCCTTGTTGCACCGCCGCGCGCTTTTCGCCGAAGTGGACGATTTCCGGCTGTATGACTTCTTCACGCCGGATGGTTACGTGGATGAGAATGTCTTCGCCTACTCCAACCGCCTGGGGCAGGAGCGGTCGCTGGTGTTGTACCACAACCGCTACGCAGAGACGCGCGGTTGGGCGCGGATGTCGGTCGGCTACGTGGTGAAAACCGAGGCCGGGGAGAAGACGTTGATGCAGCAATCGCTCGCCGATGGGCTGCAAATCCCCGATGATCCGCGCGTGTACCTGGTGTTCCGTGATGCGGTTTCGGGCCTGGAATACCTCCGCAACTGCCGTGAGCTGGTAGAGCGCGGCCTGTATGCGGAACTGCACGCCTATCAGATTCACGTTTTTGTCGACTTCGCGTTGGTGTACGAGAACGAGTGGGGGCACTACGGGCAACTGGCGGCGCATCTGAACGGACGCGGCGTGCCGAATATCGATGAGGCGTTGAAAGAGTTGTTCCTGGCCCCGCTTCATACACCGTTCCGTATGTTGGTGAGCGCGCCGGCCTTCCGCTGGTTGCTCGGCGCATGTATCACCAAACCGGCAGAGATGGTGAGCGCCGTCGGAGCGACGGACGCCGTCGGAACGACGGACGATATCCTCCGCCAGGTCGAACAGAAGATGGTGGACATCCTGCGCGCTGTCAAGGCTGCGGCCCAGGCCGAAGGCGACGAAGTGTTGGTGGCTAAGGCGGTATGCGCGAAACTGGAAACGGTGTTGGCCCTACCGGTCATTCTCAAGCAGCTGGCCTCGACGTCCGAGGATACGGGCCGGGCGGTCGCAACCTACCGGGCGGCAACGGACTATGTCCTCAAGGATTGGAAAGCTGCTGCCCCGCTCACCTGGGGTGTGCTCTTCGGCTGGCTCTTCACCCACGCTCTGGGTATGGTCGTTGATGTGGATGCGGTGTCTACCGGAACAGACGAGCGTGATGTTTCACCGGACGAGATCAGCCGGGGTTGGATCGACGAGTGGCTACTCGGCAAACTCATCGCCGCCGCGTTGGAAGAATGGGGTCTGGAGGCGGAAGCGGCGCGCCGGGCGGTTGCGTTGATCAAGCTGCTGATTGGCTACCAGCGTTGGTTCGAAGAGACGAATGATCCCTATGACGTTCTGTACGCGATGCTACGCGAGCGTGAGGTACAAGCCTATCTCGGCGTCAACCGCTACGAGGACATCCTCTGGTTCAACCATGAAGCCTTCGAGCAGTGGGCGCGGTGGATGCTGCTGCTGTCCGCCGTGGACTTGGCGACGGATGCCGGCGACGACTTCGCAGAGTTTTTTACGGCTCGCTACACCCTCGTTCGACAGTGGTTGAAAGCCGAAGCGGCTTCGGAATATCAGGTTGCCAAGCTGCTTGAGGCTCTGAAAACCACGCGATGAAAACCAGGACCGTCACTTCAGATTGCAAATAGGACATTCTTGCCGGATGACGTCGCTGAACGACCACATACTTGTCATCGATGACAGCGCGGAAGTGCGGGATTTCGTCCGCAACGCCGTCCTGGAACCGGAGGGCTACCAGGTGACGGTGGCTGTGGATGGCTTCCAGGGCTTGACCATGGCACTGGAGTTAAATCCCGACCTGATTCTCTTGGATTACGAGATGCCCAGAATGAACGGCATTGAAGTGCTGCGGGCATTGAAAGAACACGAGGTCGAAGTCCCGGTGATCATCGTGACCTCCCATGGATCGGAATCGGTTGCGATAGAAGTCTTCCAGCTCGGCGTGCGTGGTTATGTGGTCAAACCCTTCGATGTGGAACAACTCCGGGCAACCATTTCCCGTGTATTGCATCTGACACGCGCGGAGCGTGAACGCGATATCTTGTTTGTCCAACTGCGACAGGCAAACGAGATACTGGCGCAACGTGTGCGTGAACTGGATATTCTCTACCACGTCAGCAAAGCCGTCACCACGTTGCAAGAGCGCGACCAGTTGATGGAGCGCATTGTCGAAGCGGCGCTCTATCTGACCGGTGCACAGGACGGGCATTTGATTCTGTTTGATCTGCTGACAGGTAGCCCCACACTTCAGGTACGGCGGCAGCGATCCGGGGCGGCGTACAAAGCACCAACCGACGATCAGACGATGTACACCCTCACCGATGGGTTGATGGCCAGGACGAAGCTGATGGTTGGGGACAAGTGTATTGGGCAATTGGTGGTAAGCAACAAGCTCAACCGTGCGCCGTTGGGCCAGCACGACCGGCAATTGCTGCGGATGTTGGGTGACTACGCCGTCATCGCCATCGAAAACTTCCGCATGGTCGCGGAGATCGAAGCGCAGCGCGACCGCGAGAAGCGTGAGTTGCGCAATCTCTTCGAGCACTACGTTGCGCCATCGGTGGTCGAGCGCATCCTGCGGCAGCCGCAGAGCATCCGCCCCGGTGGGCAGCGGCAGGTTATCACCGTGTTGTTTGCCGACCTGCGCGGGTTCAAGACCTTCACCGCGCAGGCGCAGCCCGAACTCCTGATGAAGGTGGTCAACCGTTATCTGTCTGTCGCTGCCGATGCTGTTCTTAGTGAGGAAGGCACGCTGGACAAATTCATGGGCGACGAGGCGATGGCGTTCTTCAATGCGCCGCTGCCGCAGCCCGATCACGCACTGCGGGCCGTGCGCACCGCATGGCACATCCTCGAGGAAACGCGCGAAATGTATCGCTCCTTGCCGCAAGCGCATCACATCGCTTTTGGCATCGGCATTGCCACCGGAGAGGCCATCGTCGGCAACCTGGGTACGCAGCACGTCGTCAACTTCACCGTCATCGGGCACACCGTCAACCGGGGGCACTTGCTGCAAGAAATCGCCCCGCCGAATACCATCTTGATCTGCGAGCAGACGTATGCCATGGTACGCGATCACGTGCGTGCCAAGAAGCTCCCACCCGTCGAGATCAAAGGTCAGGAACAGCCGGAGACGGTCTACGAGGTGGTGGCGCTGCGATAGCCACATTCAAACCTGACAGGTTTTCTGAAACCTGTCAGGTTTGGTTTACAACGACTGCATAAATCGCGCCAGCCGTTCCACACCCTTCTCGATGGTCTCGACGTCGGCGGCGTAGGAGAGGCGCACATTGGTATCCATCCCGAAGGCGATACCGGGTACGAGCGCCAGGTGTTCTTGCTCCAACAGCCGCGCGCAAAAGGTGATCGAGTCCATGCCCATGGCGCTGATGTTGGGGAAGAGGTAGAACGCGCCGTGTGGTTTGGGACACACCAGACCCGGAATCGCGCTGACGCCCGCGTACATCAGGTCGCGGCGCCGTTCGAAGGTGGCCCGCATCATCTCGATGCTCTCCTGCGACTCCTCCAGCGCGGCCATAACGCCGTATTGCGCGAAGGTGTTTGGTCCGGAGGTGGTGTGCGATTGGATATCGATGGCAGCCTGGATCACGTGTTTTGGGCCGGCGGCGTAACCCAGCCGCCATCCCGTGGCGGCATAGGCCTTGCTGAACCCGTTGCACGTTAACGTCAGGTTGAAAATCTCCTCACCCAGACTGCCGATGCTGAGGTGGCGCAGCCCATCGTAGATCAACTTCTCGTAAATCTCGTCGGAGACGACGGCGATGCCGTGCGCGACGATAACCTCCGCCAGTGCCGCGATTTCCTCCGGCGTGTAGACCGAGCCGGTGGGGTTCGACGGCGAGTTGAGCAGCACCATGCGCGTCCGTGGGGTGATGGCGTCCCGTAATTGCTCCGGCGTGATCCTGAACTCGGTCGCCTCGGACGTGGGCAGCAAAACCGGCGTCGCGCCCGCCAATTTCACGATCTCGGTATAGCTGACCCAATAGGGGATGGGGATCAGCGCCTCGTCGCCGGGACCGAGGATCGCCATCATCACGTTGTACAACGCTTGCTTGCCGCCGGTGCTGATCATCACCTGGTCCGGGGTGTAGGGCAGGTTGTTGTCATGCTTGAGCTTTTCGGCGACGAGCGCGCGCAGCCGGGGCAGGCCACCGGTCTGCGAGTACTTCGTCTGCCCGGCGTCCAGCGCGGCTTTAGCTGCCTCGCGGACATTGGCGGGCGTGATGAAATCCGGCTCGCCCACGCCAAAGTTGCACACGTCGATGCCCTGCGCGGCTAACGCTTTGGCCTTCGCGTCAATGGCGAACGTCATCGAAGGGGAAAGTATCCTGGTTCTTTCCGATAGTGTAATCATCACAGGCTCCTTGTTTAGAATCATGATTCATGATTCATGATTCCCCTACTTCGTCAAGATGAAAAGGACTTGCAAATGGTGACAGACTTCTTGTCTTTGGAGACATGGGAGACGCGCGTGCCGTTGATGGCGGCGGGCTATCACCGCGATCTGGTCGCCCAAGTCGACGCGCTGCGGCAGACGGCGACGATTTACCCCGCGCCGGAGCGGGTGTTTTACGCGCTGCGGGTTACGCCCTTCGAAGCTGTGCGCGTGGTGATCGTGGGACAGGACCCGTACCACGGTCCCGGTCAAGCCGATGGGATGGCGTTCTCCGTTCCGGACGATGTCAAAGCGCCGCCGTCGCTGCGCAATATTTTCAAGGAAGTGCAGCGGGATGTCTACAATGGGCAGCCGCGCACCTTCTCGACCGATTTGACGCGCTGGGCCAGACAGGGCGTGTTGCTGCTGAACGCCTCGCTCACCGTGGAAGCGCACAAAGCCGCCTCGCACAAAGACTTGGGCTGGCACGCACTGACCGATCAAATTATCGCGCAGTTGAGCGTGACGCTTGAGCATCTGGTCTTTCTGCTGTGGGGCAGCCACGCACAATCCAAGAAGCCACTCATCGACGCCGAACGTCACCTGATCCTCGAAGCTCCGCATCCCTCGCCCCTCTCCGCCCATCGCGGCTTCCTTGGCTGCGGGCACTTCTCACAGGCCAATGCCTACCTCGTCGACCACGGTTCTACGCCCATTGTTTGGTGAAGCAGGAAGCAGGATGCAAGAGGCAGGATGCAAGAGGCAGGAGGCAGGTTTGCCCTCTGCGCGATTGTCCTATATACTCACGGATGTGACAACGCCAGGCCGTTCATGATTCTTGATTCATGATTCTTTTGGGAGGTTAAGATGAAATACAAACTTTTAGGCAGTACCGGGGTGTGGGTATCCGAGTTGTGCTTCGGCACGATGTCTTTCGGCAATCCCGCCGACGAAGCGATGTCCACGGCGATGTTCAACCGTTGCCGGGAAGTTGGCATCAACTTCTTCGACTGCGCCAACGTCTACCAACGAGGTGGCGCCGAACAAATTCTGGGCAAATTGATTGCCGGTTGTCGTGATGAGGTTGTCATCACCAGCAAGGCGCACTTCCCGATGGGCGACGACGTGAACGCGCGCGGCTCATCGCGCAAGCACCTGATGTCTTCCGTGGAGGCCAGCCTCAAGCGCCTCAACACGGACTACATCGACGTGTACTTCATGCACCACTTCGACGCCGACACGCCCATCGAAGAGACGCTCCGCGCGTTGGACGACATGGTCGAGCAGGGCAAAATCCTCTACCCGGCGGCGAGCAACTACGCCGCGTGGCAGATCGCCAAGGCGCTCGGCGTCTCGGCGCGGCACGGGTGGTCGCCGTTTGCCTGCTTGCAACCGATGTACAACCTGGTCAAGCGCCAGGCCGAGGTCGAAATCCTGCCACTGGCGCTCTCCGAGGGTCTGGGCGTGATCCCCTACAGCCCGCTCGGCGGCGGCCTGCTCACCGGCAAGTACGGGGTGGGGCGCAGGCCGGAATCCGGACGGCTCATCGAAAACACGATGTACCAGGCGCGCTACGGCGATGAATGGGTCTATCAGGTCGCGGAGAATTTCACCGCCTTCGCGCAGGAACACGGCTACAATCCGGTTTCACTGGCGATTGCCTGGGTGGGGAGCCACCCTGCCGTCACCGCGCCGATCATCGGTGCGCGCAACGTGACGCAGCTTGAGGATTCGCTTTCAGCAGTGGAGATCGACATGACGCCCGAACTGCGCGCGGAGATCTCGGCGCTCTCTCCAGAACCGCCGCCAGCCACCGACCGCAGCGAGGAGCAGAAAGGGGTTTCTTTCGCGCCACCGTTGGCGGGGAAGAAGTAACCTGCGTGGGCAGTTTTTTTCAACGGATTGAGCGGATTTTAACGGAATAAGTCTCTATCCGAAAATTGTGCCCGTGAGCGTTTTTAGTGCGTCAACGGCGAATTTTCGGATAGGTTCTAAGCCTCCGTTTTATCCGTTGAATCCGTTGAGATCATTTTCGGGAGGTATGTCATGGCAGAGGAGACGGCGTTGAGAGGGTTGAAGCGGTTCTTCACGTTTCCGTTCGAGGGGCCGGATTGGCAGAAGCGGTTTATCATCGGCGCGGCGCTGATCGTGGTAAGCTTTGTCATTCCGGTGATCCCCTTGATCTTCGTGTGTGGCTACGTCTTGCAAGTGATGCGGCAAGCGATCGATGGCAAGGCTCTGGCGCTGCCGGAATGGGGCGATTGGGGCAAGTTGGGCGTGGATGGATTGCGCTACGGTGTGGTCGGTCTCGCGTTTATGCTGCCCGGAATCCTCGTCTATTTTGGCGGGATGGGGATTTATATGCTCTCTTCGTTTCTTCTTCCATTGTCGATGCAGATGATGGATCATGGTCGCGGCAGTTTTGCCGTCATCCCGTTGTTTTTCGTGGCGAGTATGCTTATCCTGTTCGTCTCGATCTTCCTGGGGTTGATTTTGACGTTCCTGGGCGCGATCCCCCTGCCGGCGGCGCTCGCGCACTTCGTGGCGAAGGATCAGGTCGGCGCGGCATTCCGCTTCCGCGAGTGGTGGCCGCTGCTGTGGCGCAACAAGCTCGGCTACTTCATCGCGTGGGTGCTCTGCGGTGGGCTGATAGGGATTGCGTATTACGGCATCATGATGTTGTACGCGACACTGGTGCTGTGTATGTTTATTCCTGTGCTGAGCGCGCCGTTGCTGTTTTACCTGGCGTTGGTATGTGCGGCGGTGTTTGGGGAGACGTATCGGGAGAGTGTGATGGTAGTAGCGGCGAATCAAGAAGTATCAAAGTCATAAACTCTCACAGGTCGCTACCGTCGCTTCCCTGCCGGCTCGACGCGCACAACGCCTTCGATCCGCAAAACTACCTTGACTTCGTTATCAAGGCTCCGTTTTCACAAGGCTGCTTTGAGTGCCAGATGCAGATGGCCCTTAAAGTGATGGGTTGTAGTATGATATAGGTAACAAGGAGTATATGCGAGATGACAACTATAGCGATGACTCTACCGAAAAAGACCTCTCAGTTGCTTACGACTTTGACCGGAGCGGCGCGGGCGGATGCGGCGCTGGCCTTGATGATGCGTGACTACGCGCATTACAAACTTGCTGAAATTGAGGCTGCTTTGCAGGCGTTTGAGCAAAAATACGGGATGCCTTTTGCCGCATACCGCCAGCGCTGGGAAACGCAAGAAACAGAAGAAGACTATACCTACGAAGCCGAACAAGATTACCTGGAATGGGAGGGCCTGATCACGCGCCGGGCGCGTCTGGAAGAGAGCCTGGCATGGCTTCCATAAACATATCGCCTTTACAGCGGCTTGTGGAAGTGCAGCAGGTTTGTTACACTTCGCCAATCGTCAGCTATGTAGAAGAAGTGCTGGTAGACGTCGACCTTCTCAAAGTGCGCGTATACCTAACGGAGGGCGAACTGTTCATTGAAGTTTTCTACAACTGTGTGACCGACAAAACGTCTTTCGCTTTGATCCAGGCCGGGCGGCGTGTGTATGGGGCTGACAATGCAAAGATGGGGTGGCACAAGCATCCCTTTGACGCAGTCAACCGGCATGTTTCTTGTCCGCCAGTGACTTTCGCTGAATTTTTCACCGATGTAGAGGGCCGTTTTGTTAACTCATAGAGACGTACCGGGAGAGTGTTGGTTTGGTAGACTTGCCAGTTACGTAGAATAATATATACTAATAGTATATACACGTACTGGAAGGAGGCGCTTATGGAAACGGGAAGACTGTTTATGAACGGCGGCAGTCAAGCGGTGCGCTTGCCGAAAGCGTTTCGCTTTGAAGGAACGCAGGTCTTCGTTAAAAAGATGGGGAACGGCGTAGTGTTGCTTCCCTATAATGCTCCGTGGCAGACCTTGTTTGACAGCCTTGATCTCTTTTCCGATGACTTTATGCAAACCCGTGATCAACCCGAGCAGCAGGTGCGAGAGGCGCTCTTCGAATGAAGTATATGCTCGATACTAACATTTGCATATACTTGATCAATCGCAATCCTCTGCATGTGCGGCGGCATTTTTTAGCGCAAACACTCGATGACATTGGTGTGTCTTCGATCACGGTGGCAGAATTACAGTATGGCATACAAAAGAGCCGGTATCCCGAAGCGAATCGTAATGCTCTCGAACTGTTCTTGCTGCCGCTTTTGATTGCCGATTTCGATGTACCAGCGGCCGTTGCGTATGGTGATCTGCGTGTTAACCTGGAAAAGGTGGGTACGCCCATCGGAGCATTGGATGCGCTAATTGCCGCTCATGCGCTTAGTTTGAATGTCACATTGGTGACCAATAACACCCGAGAGTTTTCCAGGGTTCCGGGTCTACAGATTGCAAATTGGGCTGCTGAATAACCTTGCACATCGATAATACCGCTTTCCTCCACTGGATCGACGCCCACAACGCCTTCGATCCGCACAACTACCTCGACTTCGTCATCGAGGATGCCGTCGTCGGCGCAGTGCATCGGCAGCGCTTGGCGCTGTTGCGGGCGCATCCCGGTATATTCCACGTCGAAGATGCGTACGTGACGCTTGATCCACGCCTGGACACGCCCCTCGCCCGGGCTGAGGCGGTCGCCGGCGTGCTCCGCGAATGGCGCGATGCAGGTCTTTTCCCCGGCTGGCGTGATGAGTTGTACCGCGTCTCGGCGGGGTTCGACGCTCCGCCGCTGATGGCGTTGGAACGCGCTGCCGCCTCGACGTTCGGCATCCTGCGTTACGGCGCGCACCTCAACGGCGTCGTCCGCAAGGATGGGCATCTGCATCTCTGGGTCGCCCGGCGGGCGTTGAACAAGCCGGAGCATCCCGGTAAGCTCGATCACCTCGTCGCCGGAGGGATTCCCGCCGGGTTGAGCGCGTGGGAGGTGATCATCAAGGAATGTCACGAAGAGGCAAACGTCCCGCCGGAACTGGCGCGGCGCGCGCGCCCGGTGAGCCTGATCAGCTATATGCTCGACGCGAATTGCCGCCGCCACCGCGACTTGATCTTCATCTACGACCTGGAATTGCCGGAAACCTTTGTCCCACAGAACACCGACGGCGAAGTAGCGGAGTTCTACCTGTGGCCTATAGAGCAGGTGATCGAGGTGATGGCGACCACCGAGGATTTCAAGATGAACAACAACCTGGTCATCATCGATTTTCTGCTGCGCCACGGCTACGTCGGCCCGGACGATCCGCACTACACCGTCGTCGCGCAGCGGTTGCGCAGCCCGGTGATGTGGTAAAATTGCGTCTGAACTAGGAGTTACCTATGGACCCCTTGTTATTTACTTTCGAAGAGATCGCCGGCTTTGTGGCGCATCCCGATAAACCGGTGCGCCGCTGGGCGCAAGACCGCTTATTGACGCTTTTTCCCGAACGCGCGGCGGAAGTGTTGACGGCGCAGTTGGGCGATGAGGACTTCTATCTGGCCTTGCGTGCGGCAGAGGTGATTGGCGACAGCGGCGACGCGGCGCGGTATGGTCCGCTGGTGTTGGAACACATGCAGCGCGCCCCCGCTGCTCATTTTGCAGCTTTGGCCGAGGCTGCCGCGCAGCTTGAACTGGCCGAAGCTTTGCCGTTGATCGTGGCGCACAGCCGCCGGCAGGATATCCCTTCTAGTGCGCCCGGCTGGTTTTTGCGCCTGACGCACGCGCTAGGTCGTTATGGGCACGCTCCGGAAGCGCGCCAGCGGCTATGGGAACTGCTCTCCGAAGTACGCGCGCACCCGGCGGAGGCCGGGATGGTGATCGACGCGCTGCTTTACGCGGTACGTCCGGACGAAGTGCCGCGTCTGGTCAGAGGCTACCGCGCTCTACCTTTCGATCGGCGTATGGTGCGTGCGTTCGGCGGCCCGGCCGGGGCCAATCGCACCATCGACGAAACCGGCTACGTGCTTTCCCAAGGCTTCGACGCAGTCATGGGCCGGATTGGCGATTGGCTTGGGCGTCAATTGCCGGTTAGCCCGGATGCGTATAACAGATTGCGGTCGGCTTTCGCCAAGCCGCGCGTCAACATATTCACCTTGCTGCTCGGTGAAGCGCGGCGCTTGATGCACAAACGCGGCGATGACGAAGCGGCATGGCGTGCGGCGTGGGAAGCCGGCGAGGCGTTGGTGGGTTACCGGTTGCAAGCTGTTTACACCCTGGGGCTTTTGGAGGCTTTTGCTGCCGAGCGCGCGGTCGGCGGCGAGCAGCGCCAGGCTGAAGCGGCGATGGGTCTGGCGCTACTGGCACAACTGGGCGTGGATCAGGACGATCAAGGGCGATTGGAAACGACGTCAGATGAGCTGATTATGCTGCTGGCGATTCTGACCGAAAACCGCGAGAACATTTTACCGACTGTCATAGACCGATTGGTCGAAATGGGACCGGCGGTGTTGCCTGGACTGGTCTCTTTGCTCTCGCCGGCCCACTACGGGTGGGGGGCGACGCGCGCATTGCAGATTGTGACGCTGCTGGCGCGGCGGCATCCGGGCAGTTGCGATGTGCTGATTCCCTTCATCATCGAGATGGTCTTCGAGGGACAAGGTGATTTTGCGTGCGAAGCCGCCGCCGAAGCGCTGGCGGTCATTGGGCCGGCAGCCGTCACGCCGATAACTCAGCATCTCGATGACGGTGATAGCACACGTTACATTTACCTGACCGGGGCACTCAGCGAAATCCCAACCGAAGCCTCGGCGCAGGCATTGTTGAAGTACGTTCCGCTGGATCAAGAACCCGATGAAATGGAAATCATCAATCTGGCAGACACCGGCAGCATCATCGCCCTCGAGCCGTTGTATCGGCTGGCAAAGCGTTACCGGGATAATCCCTTCCTGGCCGGAAATCTCCTGGTCTTGTGCGCTTTAAACGGCGTGGACAAGCCCGAACTATCCCAGTGGCGTGAGTTTGTTGTGGCCGAGGACGAACGTATGGACGCGCTCGTCGCCAGACCTGACAGGCCATTGCCCACTTTGGCAGAAACCAGGGATATTTTGGAGGGCATGGGGTTAGACCTGGTTGACGAGGACATCAGAGCGATGTTCGACGTCGCGCCGGACCCCGAGCCTGAGTCGCGTAAACGGGTGCAACACCTCGAACCGCCTGCACAGTCGTCGCGCAAATCGCAGCAAATAAGCCGCGAGGAACGTAAACGGCGGAAAGACCAGCGCAAGCGAACGCAGCGGGGTGGATAACGATAGCGCACGAACGCGATTGCCACACTACGCCGTCATCACGCAGCGGTTGCACAGTTCGGTGATGTGAGAAGGGCGCGGTCACTTGACGATTCCGCGTTAACATTGTATACCTGAAATGTATCTCTGCTTCACAAGCCACATCAGCTATGAGATTTATGCTTTGATAGAGGTAATGTATAATGGAAAACGTGATGACAGCCATAGAGATGACAGGAACTGTTGATGAACAGCGACATATACAGCTAGATGAGGCGTTGCCCTTTTTTGGCCCTAAAAAAGTGCGAGTTATCATCTTATACCCAACTGCTGACGAAATAGATGAAGCGGAATGGCTCTATGCGGCGGCTCGTAATCCAGCTTTCTCTTTCCTCCATGATCCTGAGGAAGATATTTATACGTTAGCAGATGGTAAACCGCTTTCCGATTGATTTGTGATCGCTTTGCTGTATAGTTTCGGATAGATACGGCCAATTTCCTAAATCCGTTGACAAGACAAACGTTCGTTTATTCCAAAATTCTATATGAAAGCGAGGTATACAATATGAAACAGCCCACATTAGGCATCATCATCGGTAACCGGGGATTCTTCCCCACGCAGCTCTGCGAAGAGGGACGCGCGAAGATTTTGCAGGTCTTCGAAGAAGAAGGCATCAAGCCGATCGTCCTTTCGCCGGAGGATTCACCTTACGGTTCGTTAGAGACGAACGAAGCGGCCCGCAAGTGCGCCGACTTGTTCCGCGCTAACCGCGACGACATCATCGGCGTGGTCATCACCTTGCCCAACTTCGGTGAGGAAGGCCCGATTGCCAACGCGCTGCGCTGGGCCGAGTTGGATGTGCCGGTGCTCGTCCAGGCCACGCCCGATGACGCGAATTTGATGACCATCGCCCACCGCCGCGACTCGTTCTGCGGCAAGATGTCCACCTGCAACAACCTCAAGCAGATGGGGATCAAGTACACGCTCACCGCGCTGCACACGGTGAACTTGGATACCGACAGCTTCCGCCAGGACTTGCGCAACTTTGTGGCGACCTGCCGCGTTGTCAGGGGCCTGAAGCACGCGCGGGTCGGTATGATCGGTGCGCGCCCGGCGGCCTTCAACACTGTCCGCTTCAGCGAAAAGCTCTTGGAGCGCGCGGGCATCAGCGTGGACACGATCGATCTCTCCGAGGTCTTCGGGCGTATCGAGCGACTCAAGGACGATGATCCCGCCCTGGTCGCCAAGTTGGAGGCGACGAAAGCGTATCTCAAGATCAAGGGCGTCCCCAACGCGGCGCTGGTCAAGATGGCGAAGTTCGGCACGGTCGTGGATCAGTGGATGGCGGACGAGGGCCTCATCGCCAGCGCGGTGCAGTGCTGGACGGCGATGGAGGAGTACTATGGCGTCGTCCCCTGCACGATGATGAGCATGATGAGCAACAATCTCATGCCCTCCGCGTGTGAGACGGACATCACCGGTGTGGTCGGCATGATGGCGATGGCGTACGCCTCCGGAAAACCGAGCGCGCTCGCCGACTGGAACAACAACTACGGCGACGATCCGAACAAGGGCGTGCTCTTCCACTGCTCCAACCTGCCCAAGGATTTCTTCGAGGAAACGCCGGATATGGACTACCAGGAGATCATCGCGGGGACGGTGGGCAAAGATAACACCTTCGGCACCGTGGTGGGGCGCGTCAAGGCTGCGCCGTTCACCTACACTCGTGTCGCCACCAACGATTGGGAAGGCAAAATCCAGGTATACTTGGGCGAGGGCACGCTGACCAAAGACCCGCTAAAGACCTTCGGCGGCTACGGCGTCTTCGAAATCCCCAACCTGCAAGGCCTGCTGCACTACATCTGCGAGAACGGCTTCGAGCACCACGTCGCCGTCAACATCTCACGGACGGCGGATGCGGTCAATGAGGCGTTGAGCAAGTACTTGGGGTGGGACGTCTACTACCACAAAGGGTAAACTTTTCAACCACGAATCTACACGAATCGGAATCATATCCGTGAAGATTAGTGTAGATTCGTGGTTTGTTTATAGGTGGAATGGCAACGGGAGACGTGCCTTGCGCGCGTCTCCCGTTTACATACGTGGCACTTTGGATAAAATACCTTTGCTTCATACAGGTATTAGCAAACGGAAGATCAAGATGAGCATCGAAGAAATCGGTTGTTGTGGCGCTTATTGCGGGACGTGCCGGGTCATCAAGGAAGGCGCGTGCCGGGGATGCAAGTTGGGCTATCTGAACGGCGAGCGCGATCTGGCGCTGGCGAAGTGCAGGATGAAGGTTTGCTGCATCACCAAAGGCTACATCTCCTGCGCCGATTGTGACGACTACAGCACGTGCGCTGTGCTCCAGGGGTTTTTCGGTAAGAACGGCTACAAGTACAAGAAGTACAGAGAGGCGTTGGAGTTTATCCGCGAGCGTGGGTATGACGCTTTTCTCGCTATTGCTGATGGATGGACGAACCAATACGGTAAATACAGATAGAATGTGAGGATAACGATGTTACTACAACCTTTACGCGAAGAACTGTGTAAACTGCACATGGAACTGCCCGCCAACGACCTGGTGAAGTGGACGGGCGGCAATGTGAGCGCGCGCGACCCGGAGACGGGCTACGTGGTCATCAAGCCCTCCGGTGTGCGCTACGAGGACTTGAAACCGGAGCACATGGTCATCGTCAACCTGGATGGCGCGATCATCGAGGGCGACCTGAAGCCGTCTTCGGACACGGCGAGCCACCTCTACATCTACCGCCAGCGGCCTGACGTCGGCGGCATCGTCCACACGCACTCGCCATACGCGACGGCCTTTGCCGCGGTGGGCAAGCCGATCCCCGTCGTCTTGACGGCGATGGCGGACGAGTTCGGCGGGCCGATTCCGTGCGGCGACTTCGCGCTGATCGGCAGCGAGGCTATCGGCAAGGTGGTCGTGGAGAGCATCGGCTCGTCGTGCGCGGTGCTGCTGAAGAACCACGGCGTCTTCACCATTGGTAAGAACGCGAGCGCCGCCGTCAAAGCCGCCGTGATGACGGAAGACGTCGCCAAGACTGTGTGGCTGGCGCTGCAAATCGGCCAACCCGACGAGATTGCGCCGGATGACGTCGCCAGCCTGCACCACCGCTACACGCACGTCTACGGGCAGTGAAAATCTCTATGGCTTTTGTTCGGATATGCGCTTGACAGGAAGCCTTGAATGTATTATTATACATTTATAAATGTAAATGATACTTATAGGAGGCGGGAATGACGGCTTCAGACAAAAAACCCGTGCAAGTCTATTTGGACGCGACACAGCGGTCAAAGTTATCCTATTTGGCCGAACGTTTGGATGTTTCCTATGCCGAGGTGTTGCGGATGGGGATTGATGCCCTGTCGCGCGCCACATTCTCGGCGGACGATGACCCCGCCATGCAGCTTATTGGATTGCTTGGCGAGCAAACCAACAGCCCTGGCGATATGTCAGTTGCCCATGACCGCTACATCGTCGAGGAAACCCGGAATGTCTAGCCGGCGTGCGTTGTTCGTGGATACCGGCGGCTGGTTGGGCGTCTTGGATCCGAAAGACAAGTATCACGCCCCGGCTGCTGATTTTTTCCGGCGCGCGTTATCTGCTTACACCAGTCTTGTCACCACCAATCTGGTTATCGCCGAGACGTATATCAATACCCGCCGTAGCAGTAACCACGAAAAAGCAGTCGCGTTCCTGGACCTGATCGAGAAATCCGGGCGCATTCATTGCGTATGGTCGGATGATGAACTCGAAATGAGCGCCCGCGAAGTGCTGCGGCTCTATCACGACCAGGACTTCAGTTACACCGACGCTGTGAGCTTTGCCGTGATGCAACGTGACGGCATACGTGACGTGTTTGCCTTTGACCGGCACTTTCGCACGATGGGATTCATCGTACTGCCGGCATAAAAGCTTTTACATCACCCAGGGGAAAGTATGACACGCTCCAATCACACAAAGTGGATTATGTCCCTTATCCAAGATTTCTGCGACGGCCCGGAGAACGTGCTGCAGAATGGAACGGACGAGCGTGCCTGGGATACGCCGCTCACCGGCTTTGCCAATGGCGCGGATCCGATTTTCGCGCAGTTCAAGACGGCGGTGGGCGACTTTCACTGGACGCCTGAGGAGATTTTCGCTCAGACGTTTCCCGATGTGGCCTTTGCCCCTGAAGAATTGACCGTCATCGTCTACATCCTGCCGCAGACGGAAGCCACCAAACGCGACCAGCGCGCACAAACCGTGTATCCTGCCGAACGTTGGGCCAGGACGCGGTTCTTCGGTGAGCATTTCAACCGCGATTTGCGCGATCACGTCGCGGCGGCGCTCAACGCAGTGGGTTATCCGGCGGTCGCGCCGTCTTCTGCGACACTCTTCAAAATTCACGATTCGGAGCAGTACACCTTCGCTTCGACTTGGTCGGAACGGCACGCCGCCTATGCTGCCGGTTTGGGGACGTTTGGCTTGAGCGATGGCCTCATCACGCCGGTCGGGAAGGCGCATCGCCTTGGTTCAATCGTTGCGCGGATCTCGATCCCTGCCACTCCCCGACCTTACACTGACCACCACGCCTACTGCCCCTGGTATATTAACGGCACTTGTGGTCAATGCATCCGCCGGTGCCCGGTGGGCGCACTCTCGGCTGAGGGGCACGACAAAATCAAATGCCGCGATTACCTGGACTACACCCGCCCCCATATCCTCGAAGACTACGGCTTCCCAGGCTATGCGTGTGGGCTGTGCCAGGCCGGTGTGCCGTGTGAATCCGGCATCCCTGACGCGAACTTGGTGCTGTAGCGCGAGTTGCCAACTCGCGCTACAAAGGTGTCAACGGATTGAACGGATTTTAACGGATTCTTTGAAACGTTATTGTGGGAGGAAACATCAATTGACAAACCTGACTCAACTCGCTATCGTCGTCGATCCCGAACGCGACAATGTCGCTGTCGCCAAGTCCTTTATCCCGGCAGATACCGTTGTGGTTTGGCAAGGAACCCCTGTCACCGTGCGCGCCGACATTTCCCCTGGACATCGCTTCGCGCTCTATCTCATCCCGGCTGACGAATGGGTGCGGCAGTATGGACAGCCATTCGCCCGCTCACGAGGGCTTGCACCGGGCGATTCGGTAGATGACCTGACGGTTGAAAGCGTCGTCCCACAGGTGGATGCCGAAAGCCTCGTGTTGCAAACACCGCAGTTACCCCCGTGGGAAGGTGTGCTACCTACATTTCAGGGCTTTCACCGGCCCGATGGGCGGGTGGGTGTGCGCAACTGGGTGCTCATCGTCCCGACGAGTATGTGTTCCAGCCACGAGGCGGCGCAAATTGCGTTACGTGGTGAAGTGCAGGGTATCTACACCCGCGAGCGTTACCCCAATGTGGATGGTGTCACCGCGATCCCGCACACGGGCGGCTGCGGCGGTCCGTATCCCCAGGAAGGCGCGTGCGAGCGGGGCACGCACGAGAACACGCTGCGGATTTTGGCGCAGCACATCGGGCATCTCAACGTTGGCGCGGTGTTGCTCGTCGAACTGGGCTGCGAGAAAGCGAACCTGGCGGCGTTCGATGATTATTTCGGCGCCGACTTGGCAGCGCGCTATGGCAAGCCCGTGTTACGCCTCAGCATCCAGGAGGACGGTGGCTCGCAGGCCGTCATCGCGCGCGGATTGGCGCTTCTGCCAGAGCTATTGGCTGCCGCGAATCAGACAGCCCGCCAACCGGCCTCACTCAGCGCGCTGGCGCTCGGCCTCGAATGTGGCGGCAGCGACGCCTTCAGCGGCCTTTCGGCGAACCCGGCGCTAGGACAGGCGAGCGATCTGCTGGTGCGGGCCGGCGGGCGCAGCGTGATCTCCGAAGTGGCGGAGTTCTACGGCGCGGAGCACCTGTTTGCACAGCGTGCGGTGAACCGCGAGGTTGCCGCCGGCGTTTTCGCGCTGCTTGACTGGTACCGCGCCTATGCCGCTGCGCGCGGGGGACACAGCATGACCGAAAACCCCAGCCCCGGCAACAAAGCCGGCGGCTTGCTCAACATCACGATCAAGTCGCTGGGGGCGCTCGCCAAGAGCGGCAGCGCGCCGGTCGTGGGCGTGCTCGACTACGGCGATTGGGTGTGGGATCACGCGGACGGCGGCGTCTATATGCTCAACACGCCGGGCTACGATCCGCCCTCTGTGACCGGGCTGGTCGGTGCGGGTTGCCAGATGGTGTGCTTCACCACCGGGCGCGGCTCGGTGTTCGGAAACGCGATTGCCCCTGTCATCAAAATCGCCTCTAACGACGCGCTCCACACGCGGATGCCGGGCGATATGGACGTCAACGCTGGTGCCATCATCAGTGGCGCAGAGACATTGCCGGAGATGGGCCGGGATATTTTCCACCAAATCCTCGCCGTCGCTTCTGGCAAGTGGACGAAGGCGGAGATCAACGGCCACCGTGAGTTCAATTTGTGGGAGATCGAAGGGTTATTGCTGTGAAAGGCTATCAGCTATCAGCTTTCAGCCGTCAGCCAAAAAGCTGATAGCTGATAGCTGACGGCTGACCGCTACCAGGGAGTCTGCCTCAATGACACTGCTCGACGATAACGCGATTGTGCTTTTCCAGGGCGACAGCATCACCGACGCAGGGCGCAGCCGCCGGGATGACGCCGACCTGGGGTTTGGCTACGCAGCCATGGCGGCGGCGTGGTTCTCCGCGCTGTACCCGAAGAAGCGGGTGATGTTCCTCAATCGCGGCATCAGCGGTAACCGGGTGAAGGACTTGCGCATGCGCTGGCAGCAGGACTGTCTCGACCTCAAGCCGGCGTGGGTTTCGATCATGATCGGCGTCAACGACACCTGGCGGCGCTACGATAGCGGTGACGCCACCTCTACCGAGGCTTACGCGCGCGATTATCGCGCCATCCTGGAAGCCGTCCGCGATAGACTGCATGCGCGTCTCATCATCCTGGAACCGTTCCTGCTGCCCGTGCCGCCAGATCGTCAAGCCTGGCGCGTGGACCTCGACCCGAAGATCACCGTGGCGCGTGCGTTGGCACGGGAGTTCAACGCCATCTACGTGCCGCTGGACGGCCTTTTTGCGGAAGCTGCCACGCACCGTGAGCCATCTTACTGGTTGCCCGATGGCGTCCACCCGACCCCGGCAGGGCACGCTTTCATTGCGCAGGCGTGGTTGCGGGCGGTCAAGGCAATGTAGTCAGCATAGAGGGAGATTGCTTATGACGCCCATCAAGAATCGAGAGCGACGCTCCATAACCTTTCCGTTATGGAGCGTGTTGATTGTACCGTTCGTCGTGCAGATTGCATTGGCTGTGGGGCTGGTGGGCTACCTCTCGTTTCGCTATGGTCAGGCCGCCGTCAGTGACATCGCCCAGCAGTTGCACGCTGAAATCGCGTATCGCATCGAGGAACACGTGCGCACATTCCTCAGCACACCTCATTACATCAATCAGATCAATGCTGCCGCGATGCAGCAGGGGTGGTTGGCTGCGCGCTCGCCGGAGACTTTGGAACGCCATTTTTGGGAACAGGTGCAAATCTTCGATTCGGTGACCAGTATCTATTTCGGGAATACCGCGGGCGGCCTGGTGAATGCCGGGCGCGAAGGCGCGGAAGGTGCGTTGTACGTGATCCTGACCGATGCGTTTGTGAGCGGCCCGTTCAACAAATACGCCACCGGTGCGCAGGGTGAGCATATTGCGCTTCTGGCAACCGTCCCCAATTTCGACGCGCGCACCCGTCCCTGGTATACGTCTGCCGTGGAAGAAGGTGATGGCGCCTGGAGTGAGCTATACGTTTTGTTTACCGGGCAAGATATGGCGATTGCAGCCAGCCGTCCGGTCTACGATCATCAGTCGCGTTTATTGGGCGTCGTCTCGGTGGATCTTTTCACTTCCCATCTCAGTGACTTTCTGGGCACGACGCGCATCAGCCAGAACGGAGTAAGTTTTATTATGGAACGCTCCGGTCTGTTGATCGCCTCTTCGACAGACGAGCAGCCCTTCATTGTGCCGGATAATGGTGAGGCTCCGCAACGCTTGCACGCGCGCGAAAGTGCCATTCCCATCATTCGTGATGCGGCCGAATTCCTCACCGGCCGCTATGGCGATTATGACGCCATCACGGGTGAACACCGATTCGAATATACCATTGGTGGTAAGCGACAATTCCTGCATGTCTTGCCGGTTCAGGATGACTATGGAATTGATTGGCTCGTCGTGGTGGTGGTTCCTGAAGCTGATTTTATGGGGCAGATCATTGCCGGCAATCGTCTCAACATCGCGCTTATCGTCGCCGCTTCGTTGCTCGCCGTTGGTCTGGGATTGGTGACGGCGGGATGGGTTGACCAGTCCATGGTGCGCTTGAATGTTTCCACGCAAGCGTTAGCGCGCGGGGACTGGCAACAGATCGCTCCCCTGGAGCCGATTCGTGAAACCGTCGAGCTAACGCACTCCTTTAACACGATGGCGCGGCAACTGCAACAGATGCTACAAAACCTCACTGCCGAAGTCACCGAGCGGACACGGGTCGAGGAGAGCCTGCGGGCCAACGAACAAATGTTGGAATCGATCTTCAGCCTTGTCCCGGTGGGTATTTGCCTGACTGATATGGATGGTCATTATCTGCGAGTCAATGAGGAGTACTGCCGCATTTTTGGGTACTCCAAAAAGGAATTGCTTGGTCAGCACTTTTCGATGATTTTGCTCCCGGAGCGTGTCGAAACAGGTGTAGACAATTATGCACGTTTGCTCAAGGGAGAAGTTCATTTCCCACGCGAACGCGAGCGTCTGCGTAGAGATGGCTCGCGGGTTTACGTCGATGCGGCGAGCGCCGTGCTGTACGCCGAGGATGGATCCATCTCTGTTATCCACGCGGTGCGCGACATCACACCGCTAAAACAGGCTGAGTTGGAGCGCGAACGCCTGCTGGCACAGATTCAAGAACAAGCTCGCCGTATGCAACAGATTGTTGACACGGTTCCGGAGGGTGTGATTGTGCTCGATGCCGATGGGCGTATCACCCTGGTCAATCCGCTCGGAGAGAAAGAGTTGCAGCCTCTGACCCAGGCTCGCGCCGGCGATGTGCTGACCCATTTGGGGGAGCGCCCGTTGACAGACTTTCTCACCTATCCTGCCTATCAGGGATGGCACGAGGTCACGGTCGAGAAGCGCGTCTTTCAGATCATCGCCCGGCCACTAGTGAGTGACTCGGCGACGCAATCGCACGTTTTGGTCATCCGCAATATGACCTGGCAGCGCGAGATCGAGCGGCGTGTGCAGCAGCAGGAGCGTCTGGCGGCCGTCGGGCAACTGGCAGCCGGCATCGCGCACGACTTCAACAACGTGATGGCCTCCATCCTGCTGTATGCCCAGATGATGTCTCGCACCGAATCACTGACTACCCAGGGACAGGACCGCATGACCACCATCATCCAGCAGGTGCACCATGCAAGCCGTATGATCCAGCAAATCCTCGACTTTTCCCGACAAGCGGTGTTACGCCGCCAACTCCTCGATCTACTGGCGCTCTTGAAAGAAGAGGTGAAACTGCTGGAGTGCACCCTGCCGGAAAACATCGAGATCGCGCTCACTTACTCGGACGCTCTGTGCCTGGTTCACGCCGACCCGACGCGGATACGGCAACTGGTGATGAATCTGGCGGTCAACGCGCGCGATGCGATGTTGCATGGTGGCGAGTTGCGCATCTCCCTGGATCGGGTCGAGGTTGGTGCGGATGCTCCACCGTCGGTCCCGGATTTGCCGCCCAGCGCATGGATGAAGATCGCGGTCACGGATACCGGTACGGGCATTCCTGATGACGTCTTGCCGCGCATTTTCGAACCGTTCTTCACCACCAAAGCCCCGTTGGGCAGCGGCCTGGGACTGGCGCAAGTGCACGGCATCGTGGAACAACACGAGGGGCGGATCGGTGTGGATACGTGCATAGGCAAGGGGACGACCATCACCATCTACTTGCCTTGTCTCCCTGAGACTGTCGCGCCATCTCCAATGCTGACCGATGGAATCGTGGTTGCCGAAGGTTCAGAGGCCCGGTTGATCCTGGTGGTGGAAGACGACCGCCCGGTGCGTAACGCCCTGACCGAGAGTCTAGCGTTGCTGAACTATCGTGTGTTGGAAGTGGCACATGGCGAGGAGGCGCTGCGCATACTCGAAATGCGCGGTGATGAGATCGACTTGATCGTCAGCGATGTTGTCATGCCGAAGATGGGTGGCATCGCGCTTTTTCACGCGCTGCAAAAAAAAGGCATCGCCGTCCCCATGATTTTGTTGACCGGTCATCCCTTGCAAAGGGAGGTGGAAGAACTGTGCCAACAAGGCTTGAAAGGCTGGCTGCTCAAGCCACCGGATATGGAACAGTTGGCGCAGGTTGTAGCGTCTGCACTAAACCAGGAGCCGGATCCATCATGCACCCAATAACAGCAGCTACAGAGGTTATTCAATGGCTGAACCCGTGCCAGTAGGTTTTATGCTGCTCTTTGTGTGTAGCGGACTATTACTCGTGGGCCTGTCCATCCCGCTGCTGTTGCGGCGCGTGAAACCGAATTGGTGGTATGGCTTCCGCACATCCAAAACTTTAAGCGACGAACGCATCTGGTATGAGAGCAACGCCTATGCCGGAAAATGGCTACTCCTATCCGGCATCATCCACACCGTGGTCTCGCTTGCACTCTACTCTGTTTCCGCCTTTCGTCAGAATCTTCTGCTTTACGTGACGACATGCGGGATTATATTCGGGATCATCTTTACGATGATGATTGCCCTAAGTTTCCGGTATCTGCGCAAACTGTAATGACACCAAAACGCATCACGTACCACCACGATTCAGGAGGTTAGTATGTTAACATCACGAGAACGAGTCACTATGACGCTCAATCACCAAGAACCGGACCGCGTCCCGCTGGACCTGGGGGGCAGTCCGGTAACTGGAATGCACGTGAGCGTCGTCTACGCGCTGCGGCAGGCGTTGAGCCTCGACGCGCCCGGCACGCCCGTCAAAGTTGTGGAACCTTACCAGATGTTAGGCGAGATCGCCCCCGACCTGATTGCTGCGCTGGGCGCGGACGTCGTCCCGCTCGGCGCGTCGACGACGATGTTTGGGTTCAAGAACGAGGGTTGGAAACCCTGGACGACGTTCGACGGCACGCCGGTGCTCGTCCCCGACGGCTTCAATACCACGCCGGAACCCAGCGGCGATCTGTTGATGTATCCCGAAGGCGACACGTCTGCGCCGCCTAGCGGGCGGATGCCGTTCGGTGGTTGGTACTTCGATGCCATCGTCCGCCAGCCGCCCCTCGACGAGGCTAACCTCAACGTCGCAGACAACCTGGAAGAATTTGCCCCCATCACCGACGCCGACCTGGCCCACTTTGCGCGCGAGGCTGACCGTCTCTACACCCAGACCGACAAGGCCATCTTCGCCAACTTTGGCGGCACAGCCTTCGGCGACATCGCTCTCGTCCCCGCGACACAACTCAAGCATCCCCAAGGCATCCGCGACATCGAGGAGTGGTACGTCAGCACAGTCGCACGCCGCGAGTACGTGTGGGCCATCTTCGAGCGGCAGTGCGAGATCGCGCTGGCGAACCTGGAGAGGCTCTACGCCGCCGTCGGCGACCGCGTGGCCGTGGTGATGGTCACAGGGACGGATTTCGGCGCGCAGACCGGGCCGTTCATCTCCCCAAAAGCATACCGCTCATTGTACCAGCCGTTCCACATCCGCGTCAACACGTGGATTCATACGCATACGCCGTGGAAGACGTTCATCCACTCCTGCGGCTCCGTCTATGCACTCATTCCGGACTTCATCGACGCCGGCTTCGACATCCTGAATCCGGTGCAGTGTTCGGCGGCGCATATGGACCCCGCCGCACTCAAGCAAGCGTTTGGCGACCGCATCACATTCTGGGGTGGGGGTATCAATACGCAGAAGACGTTGCCTTTTGGAACCCCGGGCGACGTGCGCCGCGAGGTCCGCGAGCGGCTGCGCGTCTTTGCACCGGGCGGTGGCTTCGTCTTCAACACGATCCACAACGTCCAACCCCTCTCGCCCGTGGAGAACGTCTTGGCACTCTATGAAACTGTGCGAGAATATGGGGAATATTGATTCAGGGAGGTATCTGTGACAAGCTCAAATTTTCCGGTCAATCGAGAGTTTTTTGTCGCCTTTTTGATTGCGGCGAAACAGCATACTTACGCTGCGCAGGGCGGCGCAGGCGCGGCGGTGACGCCACTGCTGCCCGGCTCGCACCAATTGGAATACCATACCGGGCAACTTTTGTATCGGGACGTCTACTTCGGCAGCGAGTACTTTGCCGGGCAGGAGACCGTCTATTATGACACATCGCCCGTCTGGTCGATGGTTTACGCAGGTGGTAGACTGAAAAGCCTGCCGCGCAACATCAGCGCCGCTATCAAGATGCCACAGGTGTACGCTTTCTTGCAAGCTGCGTTATTGCACGCGCCGGCGGAGCACCCCTATCGCGGCCCGGCCTTGTGGGAGGCAGCCGATTTCATCTACAGCAACGAGATCCACGGCGACCTAGAACGCTTTTGGGGCATAGAAGCCATCAGTTTTCAGAATGTTGCCGTTTACCAATTGCATTACAGTGGTGGGGTGTTGCGATAGCTTTTGACTTCGTTGCACCCAGGACTATACTTGTGAAAAAGTTGTACTCAAAAATACAACCTGAGCCGTGTTTTTTCGTATTAACGTAAGTTGCAGCTTTTATGCTGGGAACGTATGGCCTTGCCTGCGAGCGCAGGGCAATCAAAGGTTCCACAACGTAACACCTATGAGCAAAAGGAGGCTGAATAATGAGTAAGAGACCCGGTGGTCAATTGGCAACCCGCCCGTTGCATTTTATCTGGATTGCGGATGCGTCTGGTTCGATGCGGGACGATGGTAAGATCCAGGCCCTCAACATGGCGATTCGTGAGGCGATCCCCCACATGCAGAAGGTCGCTTCGGAAAATCCTAACGCGCAGGTTTTGGTGCGCGCCATCAAATTCTCCAGCGGCGCGCAGTGGCATATTTCCCAGCCCACGCCGGTGGAAGACTTCAAGTGGGTGGATTTGAAGGCTGATGGCGTCACCGATATGGGCAAAGCCCTTACGATGGTCGCCGACCAGCTCAAGATCCCCCCGATGACCGACCGCGCCCTGCCGCCGGTGCTGGTGCTGATCTCCGACGGGCAGCCAACCGACAGCTTCGAGAAGGGCTTGCAGAAGTTGATGGACGAACCGTGGGGCAAGAAGGCTGTACGCATCGCCATTGCCATCGGCAAGGACGCCGATAACGCGGTGTTGCAGAAGTTCATCGGTCACAACGAGATCAAGCCCTTGCAGGCCAACAACCCTGAGGCGTTGGTCAACTACATCAAGTGGGTGTCCACGGCGGTGCTTAAGTCGGCTTCGTCGCCGGCCAGCCAGGCGGCAGCGGCCACACCCACGGGCGCGGTTACACCGCCGCCGATCCCTGTGGCTGTACCAGCCGGTGCGCCCGCCGGCGCAGTGACTCCGGTAGCGCAACCGGTGACGGCGCCGGTCGCCTCGAACGTCCCGATTCCTACCGTACCCCCGCCCCTAGACGATTCCAATATCACTGCTGACGACGTCTGGTAGATCGGCAAGGTAAGCCATAAGGAGCGATTATGGGAAAAGCACCGCAAGGGCTTGCCAACGCTTGGCCCGTTAATCCCTGGCGCGTTGTTGGGCGGTCGGTTCAGGGAGCTTCACACGCGCGTGGGGGGATGCCCAACCAGGACGCAATCCAGTGGTTCCCTGAGTCCGGCGTAGGCCCGCCGCTCATCTTGTCTCTGTCCGATGGGCACGGCAGCCCGCGGAACTTCCGCAGCGATGTGGGCGCGCAGATCGCCGTCGCAGAGGCGACGAATCTGATGCGCGAGTTGCTGCTGGCGGGTCAACCCGATCCGTCCAAGCTCTCGACCATCAAACGCACCGCGGAAGAACGCCTGCCGGGTGAGATCGTCCGGCGTTGGCGCACGGCAGTGTCCTGGCATCTCAAGGACCACCCAATCACCGCGGAGGAACTGGAGACACTGGAGAAGCGCCGCGATCCCAAGGCGCGGCGGGCCATCGAGAAAGATCCGCAGATAGCCTATGGCGCGACGCTGTTGAGTGTGTTGATCACGTCCGGGTTTATCCTGTACCTGCAACTGGGCGACGGTGACATTCTGACCGTGGCGGACAATGGCGAGGTCACGCGCCCGATGACGCGCGACCCCCGATTGATCGCCAATGAGACCACGTCGCTATGTATGGTGGATGCCTGGCGTGAGGTGCAGATCAAATTTCAGGCGCTCTACGGCCCGCACCCGGCGTTGATCTTGCTTTCCACCGACGGTTACGCCAACTCGTTCGTCAACGATGCGGCCTTCCTTAAGGTTGGCTCCGATATCCTGGATATCCTGCGCGCCGATGGGCTTGAGGTCGTAGAACAAAGTCTCAGCGGCTGGTTGGAGGACGCCTCGGCAGCCGGGAGCGGTGACGACATCACGATGGGCATCGTGTTCCCGGCGGCTATTCTGGCTTCGCCGGCTCCCCCCTCTGCGGAGCCGGCGCCGAAACCCCGTCGTAGACGGACGACACCGAGGGCGAGCGCCACAACGCCGCGGACGGCGACTGCGGCACCGAAGACAGTGTCTCAACCGGCACCTGATGAAGCACAGCCGCCTGCTCTATCAGAGGAAGCCACGACGTCGAAAAAGCCCGCGGCACCGATGAAACCTGCGCCGCAAGAGAAAACGCCACAAACTGTGCCGCTGGAAGCCATAAAGGAAAAAGCGCATCCGCAGGAACGCCCTGCGACCTCACCTGCGGGCGTTACCGCGCCGGAGGAGGAGACGTCCACGGCTGCCACACCGGAGCAAGCCGAATCCGCACCGGTTGCGCCGCCGCCGGATGTGCGGCCCGCCGAACCGCCGGCCAAACCCAGGATTGAGCTGATCAAGAACGAGGACCGCCCGCGCGAACCGAGCAAAAAGTTGCCGGATATCTTTTACGATGATTGAGGGGCCTCATGCCCCTGCTTATGCGTTGCCTGCTGTGTTGCGTGCTGCACATTGCGTGAACGTCGCTCACGTAGGATGCAGCACGCAACTGTTTATCATACTTGTTGCTGCAAAATCGTCGTCGAAAGTCTGCATTTTAACTTTCGACCTTTGACTTTTAACGCTCGACTCTAGCCAGTGAACAACGAAGTCCGGCATACACTCCGCGAAATTGTGGATACTTATGGTCAGAGCGTCGTGAACGATCCACGGCGCTGTAAAGCCTTGCTCCTCGATTACAACGGGCAATATCGCCGGGAAATCTTTGTGCTCCATGCGGCGCAGGAAGAACGGGTCGCCAACGATCTAAAGAACAGCAAGGGTGGTATTCCGTTGCCCGTACTCGTCGCACAACTTACCGGGCGGTTGGTGGACAATCGCGCGCTCGCCGAGAATGCCGCGCGTTGGGCCGTGGAGGCATGGGCTTACGCGTTGCGTCTGACCGATGACGAACCCTCGCTGGTCGTTGAATCCGAGCCAGAACCGGATGCGCCTCCACCGTTACCTGACACCCCCCCGCCGCTGCCTGACACACCGCCTCAACCGGTTGTAGATCAAGTCTCGCGCCCGCCGGTCGCGCTGGCTGGACGTTCTCAAACGTTCGCCTCCACCCGCACCATCGAGGTGTATGGACGCTCGCGTCGTGGATCTGGCGTCAAATGGCAGAAGCTCGGTTCCACGCCCGGCAGCGTGGCACTTCCGCCCAATCACGTACTTGGACTGCGATTCTTTCACTACAAATTGGATGAAGTGGAAAACTGGATCAAGGAAATCCCGCATCCCGATGATGTCGTTTCGTTGGACCTTAACGGCCCCATCGACGATGCCGGTATGGCTGCTTTGCGCGCCTTCCCTAACCTCACCTACCTGGAAATCGACACCGCGGAGCGTGTCACCAATGCGGGTCTGGCGTATCTGGTGAGCCTGCCCAAACTCAGCACGCTCCATTTTCCATGGGCTACCGGCATCACCGATGAGGGAATGGCTTATCTGCGCGCCCTGCCGGAACTCGCCGGCCTTTTGCTGCACTGGGCAGGTATCTCGGATGCCGCATTGCGTTATCTCGAATCGCTGAACAAGCTCGAGGTGCTGGAATTGCGCGAGTGTAAGAACATCACCGGCTCCGGTCTCCTACACCTCCGTGCCGCGCCTAATCTAGTCACGCTCGATCTAGCAGGCGCTTCAAAGTTTAACGACACAGGCGTACAAGCCATCGGCCTGTGCACCGGCTTGAACAAAGTCGATCTCTCGCGCTGCTCGCAAATCACCCGCCAGGGGATCGTCCACCTGCGCAACCTGCTCAACCTGACTTATCTTGACCTTTCCAGCAATCCCCAGGTGGACGATAAAGGTATGACGCCCCTGTGCGATTTGCCGCGTCTCTCCACCCTCAACCTCGCACGGACGGCCATCACCGACATTGGCCTCAGCCACATCGGCGATATGCCTGCTCTACTTTATCTTGATCTCTCCAACTGTGAGCGCGTCACCGACCGGGGGCTATCGCACTTGCGCCGTCTCAAGAAACTGGCTTACCTCAACGTCAGCGGTTGCAAACGCCTCACCCCGCGTGGGATTAGCAGGCTCATGCGGTCAGGGCTTTTCATTATGCAGTGACACTATGCACCCCGTACCACGTCGCCAACTCCGCGAGATCGTTGCGCAGTACGGGGAATCCGTTCTGGAAGACCCACGCCGCTGCCGCGCGCTGTTGCTGGATTTTTGCGGCGCGCACAAGGGTGAGATCAATCTCCTGGTGATGGCCGTGCAGGAGAACGTCCCTGCCGACCTGCGCAATGCTTCGCCGGGCATCCCGCAGCCGGTGCTCTTTGGGTGGCTCACCCGGCGTTTGCAGGATGCCTACTTCCTGCCGGAAGACGCCGCGCGCTGGGCCGTGGAGACCTGCGCGGAGGCGTTGGGCATCCTGGTGACGGAGGCCAAACCACGCACTTTCACATCGACGTTGCCGGTGGCGCTGCTAGGGCGTTCTACGTTGATGGGAGACCGCGAGTGGCGCGAACTCCGCGCGATGCCGGGCCAGGTGGACGTGCTGCCCGATTACGAAGTGCGCGTGAGCGCCTACCTGGACGATGCCGGGCTGCAAACGCTGGCGCAGGAATTGCGGGCTTTTGGCTCCATCCAGGAATTGGACCTGCAACATAGCCCGGTCACCGACGTGGGACTGGCGCACGTATGCGACCTCGCCGGCCTGATGCGTCTCGACCTGTCGCGCACCGCTATCACCGACGCGGGCCTGGCTTTTCTGCAGGTGCTCGATGCGCTGACCGATCTCAACTTGTGGTGGTGCGAACAGGTCACCGATGCGGGACTGGCGCATCTGTCCGCGCTGGCCCGCCTGCGCAGCTTGAACTTGGGTCGATGCACCCAGCTTACGGATGCAGGTGTAGCGCATCTGAGCGGCCTTGCCGGTTTGCGTGATCTGAGCCTGGCAAGTGTCCACGTAACGGACGAGAGCCTGGTTGCCCTCGGCGGCCTTGCCGAGATGACGGCGCTTGATCTCAGCGACACACCCATCACCGGAGCGGGATTGGGCGCATTGCGCGGCCTGGCCCTTCTGGCGCGGTTGAATCTTTCTCACTGCGTCCGTCTTACTAACGGCGGCTTGGCCCATCTGCGCGCGCTCAAGCATCTCGCCGACCTGAATCTCGGTGCGTGTGGGCAAATTACGGATGCCGGATTGTCGCACATTCGCGCGCTCAACGGGCTGACGGCGCTGAACCTGGAAGCGACCGGCATTACCGACGCAGGCATCGTCTACCTGCACCCGCTCATCGGCCTGGCGCGCCTGGACGTGAGCTGGACGCGCATCACCGATGAGGGGCTGGCGCGGTTGAGCGCCCTCAGCGGATTGACCAACCTGACACTCGCCGGGATGCGCATCACCGACGCGGGATTGGCCCACGTGCGCGCTTTTGCCGACCTGACGCGCCTCGACCTCTCGCACACGCCGGTCACGGGCGCGGGATTGGCGCATCTTGCCGGGCTGGCGGCTTTGACGCACCTGGATGTGGAGAGCACGCCACTCACCGATGCGACACTCGTCCACGTGCAAGGTCTGTCGCGGCTCACGCATCTGTATCTCGGCAGCACCGCCATTACCGACGCGGGATTGACGCATCTGGCGGCGCTCGATGCCTTACGCGTGCTCGATGTGACGGGCTGCGAGAACATCACTGAGGCTGGCGTCGCTGCTCTTGCGCGTCCCGGTCTGAAGATTATGTGTTAAAATTCATTAACCTTGCGAAGGTTTTTGAACCTTCGCAAGGTTAAAAGGAGAATGCCCGATGAACTGGTTTGAACGTGTTCCCAAAGTCGAACTGCATCTGCATCTCGAAGGCGCGATCCCCTATTCCGCACTGTGGGATCTCGTGCAGAAATACGGTGGCGCTCCCGATCTACCCGACCTGGAGGCGCTCAAGCAGAAATTCGTCTTCCGCGACTTTCCCCACTTCATTGAGATGTGGATCTGGAAGAACCAGTTCTTGCGCGAGTACGAAGATTTCACCGTCATCGCCGAGGCCGTTGCCCGCGACCTGGCGCGCCAGAATATCCGCTACGCGGAGGTTTTCTACTCACCGGCTGATTTTACCCGCCATGGTCTGCACGTGCAGCCGTTGACCGCTGCCATTCGCGCCGGCCTCGCGCGTGTCCCGGAAATCGAAGTCGCCCTCATCACCGACTTCGTGCGCGATCTTGGGCCGGAAAATGCAGTGCGCGTCCTTGCTGAAGTGTCCGAAGTGCGCGACCAGGGCGTCATCGGCGTGGGTATTGGGGGATCGGAGCAATTGTATCCCCCGGAGCCTTTCGCGGAGGTGTACGCGCAAGCCCGCGCAATGGGTCTCCACACCACCGCCCACGCCGGAGAGGCTGCCGGCGCGGCAAGCGTCTGGGGGGCAATCCACGCCTTGCACGCCGAGCGCATCGGGCACGGGACGCGCGCTGCGGAAGACCCGGCGCTGCTCGATTATCTCGCGGAACGTACCATCCCGGTGGAGATGTGCCCGCTCTCGAATGTGCGCACGGGCGTCGTCCCTTCGCTGGACAAACATCCGGCGCGTTGCTACTTTGAGTGTGGTATCCTCGTAACTATAAATACCGATGATCCCAGGATGTTCGGTAATACACTCGCGGAAGAATTCAGCTTGCTCGAGCAGGTTTTAGGCTTCTCTCGCGACGACATTCGGACGTTGATTTTGAACGGCATTCGCGCTTCCTGGCTGCCCGAGACGCAGAAAGCGGACCTGACTGCCGCCTTCCACGCCGATCCAGCCTGGTACGAATCATGAATCATGATTCATGGGTTATGATTGGCGAATTACGATGGCGATTTTCATAGGAGGTACACTATGCACATTTTGAAAGATGGGCAGACCGTCCAGACGGTCACATCCCGCATGGCCTGTACCGCCGAGAAATTTCTCGGCGGCGGCGGGCAGGGTGAAGTCTATCGCGCAGACCTGGGTGGGCAGAAGGTGGCGCTCAAGTGGTATTTCCCGGCGCAGGCCACCCAGGAGCAGCGCGCGGCGTTGGAAGTCTTGATCAAGAAAGGCCCGCCGAGCGATAAATTTCTCTGGCCGATCGAGCTGACCGAGTCCGCCAATGTGCCAGGATTTGGTTACATTATGCCATTGCGCGGGCCGCAATACAAAAGCATCGTCGATCTGATGAAGCGGCAGGCCGAACCGACGTTCCGCGCGTTGGCGACGGCTGGCTTGGAACTGGCGAATAGCTTTCTCGGACTGCACGCAATGGGCTATTGCTATCGCGACATCTCATTCGGCAACGTCTTTTTCGAACCGAACACCGGCGAGATTCTTATCTGCGATAACGACAACGTGGCCGTCGATGGCGCCACCGAGGGCGGCGTTCTGGGCACACCGCGCTTTATGGCCCCGGAGATCGTGCGTAGCGAGGCGCGGCCCAGTATGCAGACCGACCTTTACTCACTGGCCGTGCTGCTCTTCTATATGCTGATGGTCCACCATCCACTGGAGGGCAAGCGCGAGAGCAGCATCAAATGTCTCGATTTACCTGCGATGAACAAGCTGTACGGGACCGATCCGCTATTCATCTATGATCCCAATGACGATAGCAACCGCCCGGTGGAGGGCTTTCACGATAACGTGCTGGCGTTTTGGCCCCTTTATCCGGTCTTTATCCGCGATCTTTTCACCAAGGCGTTTACGATTGGGCTGCACGATTCACAGATACGCATTCGTGAAAGCGAATGGCGCGCGGCCTTGGCGCGGATGCGCGATGCCATCATCTACTGCCCTAAGTGCGGCGCGGAGAACTTCTACAGCGCCGAGAAGCTCAAGGCGACCGGCAACCCCGGTGTGTGTTGGGCGTGCAATACGACGCTCGTCGTGCCACCGCGTATCCGGATTGAGGATGCCGTCGTGATGTTGAACTGGGATACCAAGCTTTACCCGCATCACGTGGATACCAACCGGTTGTACGATTTTTCCAAACCCATCGCCGAGGTCAACCAGCACCCCTCCGATCCGTCGATCTGGGGATTGCGGAACCTGAGCGAGGAGAAATGGGTGATCACCACCGACGACGGTGCGATCCTCGACGTGGAGCCGGGGCGCAACGTGCGTTTGGCCGTCGGCACCAAGGTCAATTTTGGCAAAAAAGAAGGCGAAATCAGAGTCTAGTGAAAGGAGGACTATGAACACAGGTATTAATCTTCCAAGTTTAGGCAAGTATCGCGTGTTGGGCGTGTTGGGCACGGGGCGTTTTGCTACCGTCTACCGCGCCGAGGACACGAGCATCGGTCGTCTGGTGGCCGTCAAGTTCTTCGATCCGCTGTTGTTGCAGGATGAGCTATGGGTCGCCCGTCTGCGTGACAATTTGCACGCTGCTGCCCGTCTCCAACATCCCCATCTCACGCCCATTTACGACATCGGCGAGACGGAGACCGATCTTTACCAGGTGACGCAGTTGGCGCGGGATGGCAGCCTGGCCGAGGCGATCGCTGCCCACACCGGGCAACGCGTCCCGTGGGACAAGGCGCTGCCGTTCCTCAAGTCCGTCTGTGAGGCGCTGAATTACGCGCACGGGCAGGGTCTCGTGCACAGCGACCTCAAACCGTCAAACATCCTTATCGATCCGCCCGGCGGTCCGCTGCTGATGGACTTCGGGCTGACGCGCCTGATGGCCGCCAACAGTGTGGGGCTGACCCGTCTCGAGGGTGGTCTGGTCGGCACGCTGGCCTACATCGCGCCGGAGGTGTGGGAGACCGCGCCCGCCGAAATCCCCGCCGATATTTACGCACTTGGCTGCATCACGTATGAGATGTTGATGGGGAAGAAGTTGTTCGAGGATGCCAGCGTGATGCAGGCGATGCACGCGCACGCGCAAGGTCCGCAGTTCCCGCAAACGTGGCCGAGTGACGTGCCGGCTGGCCTCTCCGCGGTGTTGGGCAAGGCGCTGGCCTTCGACCCAACGATGCGCTATCCCGACGCGATGGCGTTCTGGAACGCGTTGAAGGCGCTCGAAACGCCGATGAGCACCGGTGCAAAGCTATCCGTGATGGCCGATCAACTGCGCGCCAAAGCCGACGCTGCGTTGAAGGCCGGAAAACTGCAAGCCGCCAAGCTCGCCATCAATCAGTGGTTGTCGATGGAGCCGGACAATCCCGCCGCGATCAAGGCGTTGGAGGTCATTGAGCGGCAGATCGCCGCTGCTGCGGCAGCACAACAACAGGCGGCAGCTCCGCAGCCCGCGCCCCGGCAGACTGGGTTGCAACAGCCGGTGGCAGCGCCCACACCAGCACCTACACCACTCGCCTTCACGCCGCAACCGGCGACTCCGACGCCGCAACCGGCAGCTCCTGTGTCACAACCTGTTGCCCCTGTGCCTGCACCAGCCGTCCAGCCTGTACAACCGGTTGTCACTCCTGTTCCGGCAGCGCAGCCTGTGGCGCAGCCCGCACCGCAACCTGCGCCGAGCATATTCACTTTCTTTACCGTGCCGGATCAACGCCGCGGCGTGTTGGCCGGTCGTTACACCGTCGAGCAGTTCATCAGCACCGAGGGCCAGGCCGATGCTCATGCCGCCGAGGTCGATGGCCAACCGGTGATGTTGACGTGGATTTTTCCTGCCGAAGCCACGCCGGAGAAGCGCGCCTTGCTCGAAACGTTGATCCAGCAGGGACCGCCCAAGGCGAGCTTCCTCTGGCCCACGGCGCTGGTCGAATCTGCGGACGTTCCCGGTTTTGGCTACCTCGTGCCGTTGCGCGATCCGCGTTTCAAAAACATCGAAGACTTGGTCAAGCAGTGGGTCGAGCCGACTTTCCACACGCTCACGACGACGCTGTTGGGGATCGTGGATGGCTTTACCACGCTGCACTTGAAGGGCCTGTGTCACCGCGATCTGTCACCGCGCCACGTGTTCTTCGATCCGGATACCGGCGATGTACTTTTCGTCTACGCGGACAACATCGTGCCGGAAGGTACGTCCGGTGCACCTCGCTCGCTGCGCTTTGCCGCGCCGGAACTGGTGCGCGGTGAGGCTGCACCCGGCGTGCAGTCGGACCTGCACACCCTCTCCACGTTGCTGTTCTACATGATGATGGTGCACCATCCTTTGGAAGGTGAGCGCGTGGCCAATGTTCCGGCCTTCGATCGGGCATCGGAACAACGGTTCTTCGGCGCGGATCCCGTCTTCATCTTCGACCCCAATAACGATACCAATCGCCCGGTGCCAGGATATCTCAACACCCGTGTGCAGGACTACTGGCCGCTCTACCCCCAGTCTATCCGCGATCTGTTCGTCCAGGCGTTCACCACCGGCCTGCGCGATGCTTACGGCGGGCGCGTGCGGGCGAGTGAATGGCGCAAGGCGCTCGTCAGTCTGCGCGATACGATCATCTACTGCGCGCAGTGCAGCGCCGAGAATTTCTACGATCTCGCCGCGCTGAAAGCTTCCGGCGGCAAACCGGGAGTGTGTTGGTCGTGTCACAGCGATCTGGCGCTGCCGCCGCGCCTGCGTGTCGGGGATGCCGTGGTGATGCTCAACTACAACACCCGGCTCTATCCGCACCACGTCGATCCCGATAAGGCTTACGACTTCTCGGTCCCCGTTGCCGAGGTCACACGCCATCCCACCAATCCCAACATTTGGGGATTGCGCAACCTTACTCTGGAGAAGTGGGTGATCACGTTGGATGACGGGACGATCAAAGACGTTGAACCGAGCCGCAGCATGACGATGGCGCCCGGGATCAAGATCAACTTCGGCAAGCGCGAGGGTGAGATTCGCGTGTAACTTCAATGGTTTTGTATCGTACAAGGCGCAGCCATTGGCTGCGCCTTGTGTTTTGGTACGATTCCCGTTCGAGACATTTTGTATTGCTTTGCTCTGTGGGTGAATTACCGGTAAAATGGGGAGCATCAGTTATTTACCAGGATAGGAAAGGAGATGCCGATGCAGATTGTCACGGACAGTGGGATGGATTTGTATTTGCCCCCGGAAGAAATGCCCGATATGCCGCTGAACCCGGTGCGGCACACGATCACGCTCGAGGGGAAGACGTACAAGAGTGGCTTGGATATTCAATCTGAGGAACTTTACCGGCTCTTGCAAGAGACGGGTGCTTTTCCGACGACGTCGCAGCCCTCGTCGGGGGATTTTGCCGAGATGTACCGCATGCTGGCGGTGACCGATCCGGACATTCTGTCGATTCAGATGTCCTCGGGGTTGAGCGGCTCGGTCAACGCGGCGAAAGCGGGCGCGGAGATGGTGCCGGAGGCCAACGTCACCGTCGTGGATTGCAAGACACTCTCGGGTGTGGTTGGCTGGCAGGTGTCGGCGGCGGCGCGCGCCATCAAGGCCGGGTGGCCTGTAGAACAGATCGTTGAGCTAATCCAGCGTATCGTGGCGGTGAGCGATAGTATCTATACTCTGGACGATCTGAAGTACCTCATTCACGGAGGGCGCATCAGCCATATGAAAGGATTGATCGCTTCGGCACTAAATCTCAAACCCTTGATTGGGGTGACGAAGGACCTTGGCAATTACGAGCAGCTTGGCACGGCGCGCACATTCAAGAGCGCGCTCAAGGGACTGGTCAAGTTGATGCTCAAGAAGCACGAGCCGGGCACGCCTTTGCGTGCGCAGGTCATCCACGCGCTCAATCCGGAGGGCGCAGCCTTCTTGCGCGAGGAAGTGGATAAAACGTTCCAATGCACATGGCTGCCCCTGGGCACGATGTCGCCTGTGCTGGGTGCGCATACCGGCCCGACGATGGTGGGGATTGCGTTCGCCGCGCTCGCAGATTATCCGGAGATTCCCTAGTTCTATGTCCCAAACACTGACCCGCCGTCAACTATTGAAGCTCATCGCCAGCGCTGCCGCTGCGGCAGTTGTCTCGCCGGTCTGGCACGCGCGTGCGTATTACCCCACGTTGCGGATGGAGCCTAACGACATCACGAACACCTACATCTCGTCGGGGCGCGCCATCCACGCCGTGAATTTCTACGAGCAGCCCGACACAACCTCCAAACGTCTGAACACGCTGGCGCGTGATCAGTCTTGCCGGATTCTGGGGGAGGTGCGCGCGCCCTTCAGCCGCCACAACGATCTGTGGTACGAGACCGATCTGGGCTACGTGCACTCCGCGTGGGTGCTGCCGGTGCGCGTTTACCCACCGCAGCCCTTCATCGCCGATATTGGGTCTTGGGGGTTCTGGGGTGAGATCGCGCAGATCTATACCGAGGGGCGCGTGTCGCCTCATCCTCAGGCGAGCAGGCAATACCGTTTCTACGGGGGATCGATGTTCCGCGTGATCGATGCTGTCATCGACGACGAGGGCACAGGATGGTACAAGGTCGCCGATGATTACCCGCCCAAGGTGGTCGGTAATCATCAATGGGTGCTGGCGCGCGACGTGCGGCGCTTCCCACGTGCAGAGATGGCGCCGATTCACCCCTTCGTGGGCAACAAGCGCATCGAGATCAGTTTGGCGGAACAATCGCTCACGTGTTTCGAGGGAGATAACATGGTTTTTCACACGCTGGTTGCTTCAGGATCGAAGTTTCCGACACCCACCGGGCAACATCATGTGCTGCTCAAGCAGCCCTCGCGTCACATGAGCAACGCGCCGTATCCGGGTATGAGTGAAGAGAATATACCCGCTCCCGGCGATGTCTACGATCTACCGGGGGTGGCATGGTGTGTCTTCCTGGATTTGAAGGGCAATGCCATCCACGGCGTGTACTGGCATAACGATTTCGGCGTGCGGCGCAGCTCTGGCTGTGTCAACGTCTCGAATGCGGCCGCGCGCTGGATTTACCGCTGGGCCCATCCCATCGGCGGCTATGAGGATGACTTCATCCGCAGTGACCGGCGTGTCGGTACGCCGATCAATGTAACATAAAAAGGATCGCTAAAAACCGGGATTTTCCTAAAATCCCGGTTTTTGTTCTTACTCCCCGTTGAAAGCGAACGTCGTGGCGATTTCCTGTAGCACTCCGGGGATGTCGTTGACGCCTACAGCGCGGATGCGGAGCACGTAAAGCCGGTAGCTTGGCCCTTGGATTACCCACGTTTCAGCCGGACCGCCTTGCCTGCCGGGCCATTGTTCGTGAAAACGGAAGGCGGTGCGTTCTTGCCATTCGGTCTCTTCGACAAGCTCCGCTTCTGGCGGCGCAGCGGGATCGTGCGTGGCTTCGAGCATCACCACGGCGTTGTTGAGCCGCAACGCCTGGGTGGGACCGGGCGCCCACCACAACGCGATTTCCCCGTTTCCATACCGCCACACACGCCCCCCGGCATACGGGTCGCCTTGTGCGCTGACTTCGTTGAAGTCCAGCGGCACGTGCAGCGTCACACCAGAAGGCAGCGTCTCGGTCAGCGCGTGAAATTCAATGGGAACGGTTTCGAAGGACAGCATCCGTTCGCCGGTAACTGCCAGTTCGGTTTCGACATGGACGACGAGCCACCAGCGACCTGCGAGCGTGTCCAACGGCAGTTGGAACGGCACAGTGGAGATATAGCGGTTGCTATATTGTCGAACGAGATCGAATGTGGTGTAAACGGCTGATTTTGGATCGTAAACCTTCGCGCTCACCGCGATGTCCGGCGTCATACCTTGGGGTATCGTCACGTCGGCGATGACGAGCGGCGCTTCCAGTGCGGAGACCTGCTCCGGCCATGTGACGCTGACGATCAACGGTGGTATGGGTGTGGGCGTGGGCGTGAGCGTCGGTGTCCACGTGGGGACGGGGGTGGGGGTGGATGTTGGGGGCAAAGTGGCTGTTGGCGTCGCCGTCGGTGGTATTGGCGTTTGCGGCCCGCAGGCTGCCAGCCACAGCAAAATCACATAGAAAACACTCCAGCATTTTTTCTTCATTTTTTCCTCAATAGGTGTGCGCGGTTGAATCTGGCAACAGGCGTTGCGCAATGGGGTCCCAATCTGATGGAACGGTCTCCGGCACGCGGCGTGGGCGGATTGGACACTTGCGGCACGGTGGATAGTCGGCTATGCCGTGCGCCAACAGATCGGCGATGACGGTGTAGCCATCGCGCAGACGGTACAAGATCAAGGTGCTGTCGCCCAGCAATCCTTGCTGCTGAATGGCGCCCATCGTGGGGATGTAGCGCCCTTGGTCGGTGAGCGGGCACGCGCGTTCCCGCCAACCCCAGGTGCGTCCCATCACCCGCCGCCCGTCCGGCAATTGGACGGGGTAGGCTTCGGTGCGCTGACCCAGGCATGGTGCGCCGGTGGCCGTTTCGACGGCGTGATGGAAAGTGTTGCTGCCGTAATCGACGCCGAGGAGGAGGCAGTAGCCATCGTCCTGCCACAACAGACCGAGCGGAGACGCCAGGCCCATGGTCAGTGTGTGGTGATGGAACTCCGTGTAGCGCCGGGCGTGTCTACCCCACGCTGCGAATGGGTGGGTGGGATCGAGGCTGCGATAGACGCCCGGCATCCGCCAAAAGTGATCTGGGATCGCGCCGTTGGTCGTCGGTGTCTCTCGGGGATCGTAGTAGCCGGGGCCGCCGGTCTCGAAGGGTGCGCCGTGATTGAAACTCGGCATTATCAGCGTGCCGGCTGGCGTGATGACTTCCATTAAGGCGGCGACGACGGTGGCCGCGCCATCCTCCACGTGGCCCAGGCTGCGTAGGGAAGAGTGAACCACGAGGCCCATTCCGGCCTGAAGGCCGAGCGCGCCTAAACCTTGGATGATGTCGGCGCGCTGCATAGCGAATTTAGTCAGCATCATTACCTCAGCATTGTTGTGTTGCCGGGCATTATACTATGCTTGCATTTTGAGAGCGCAGACTTAATTTTCCTGCGTCAGCAGCACTAACAACCGGCTAATCCATCCCTCACCTTCATCTGCCGTGCAGGGTTCGATCTGTATCGTCGAGACCGGCGCACCTCGCGGGACGTCGATGTAGAGTTTGTAGACCCGTCCGGGCGAGACGGTGAAGTCAGCGTAGCCAAGCCCCATTTCCGTGTTGAATCCTGTCACGGCGCGATCTGCGCCATCTTCCCACAGCAGCCACACTTCGCGCCCCGGTAGGGGAAGCCATTCAACCTCTTCGCGACGGCGAACCGTGATCGTGTGCGACAGCGCCAGCGCGACGGCGATGTGTGGTGAATCGGTGCAGGTCAGCGTTTGGGAGACGATGCGGAATTCGCTCAGCGCCGGGGAGATCGTCATTGTGGTGGTGAGGGTGGGGACGGGAATCGGTGTGTTGGTCGGCGGGATCGCGGTCGCCGTTGGCGCGGATGTGGGGGGGATGTCCTGCGATGTCGTTGTGGGCGCGGGGGTGGGGGCGTCATTGTGTTCGCCGGTGTAGATGTGGACGGCGGGCGTGTCGATGCCGTAGAACGCCGCCAGTTTGGCGATCCGTTGCAGCGTCACGAGCGGGCGTCCTGTGGCGACGGCGCGGTCGAGCACGGCAGCCGCAATGGGGCGTATTTCCGCCTCCGAAAGGCCTTGCAGTCGCAGTTGCGCGCGGTTCCAATTCTCCTCCGCGCCGTAAGCCCACATTGTCATCTGAATCCACTCGGCGCGATAGGATTTGTCGAGTAGCGGGGGGTAGGTGTCGTAGTATTCCGGCGGGGAGATGACCCACGTGTAGAGCAATCCGGTCGCGAGGCCAAGGATCAAGCCGACGATAAGCACACCCCAGGATTTCATGGCGCGCCTCTTTGCAGATAGGCTTGCATGGTCGGGGTGCTTACGCCCAGGTCGCGGGCGAACCGGGCCAGGGGAATCAGAATATCATCGGGTTTGCCCTGGGCGATCCAGCGTTCCGTCACATCGACGAGGCTACCGGGCGGTAGTTCGGCCAGGCGTTGCTGTGCCAGGGTCAGGTCATTGTCCACTTGATAGGCGGCGGCGATCAAACGCAAGTATTCCTCTTGATAGTCGCGGCGCAGCATAGCCGGCGATGAATCGGCGCGCTGCACCGGCAGCAACTGCCATCCGATGAGCAGCGCCAGCCCGATTCCGAGGGCAATTCCGACGATAAACCAGAGTAGACGTTTCATGCACCATTCCTCACGTATCACGCATCACCAAAATATCATACCTCGGAAATCACGGAACGCAAAATCCCGATTGATTCAGATGTTCTATTGACGCGCGCCAAAATCGCCCCTATAATAGAGTTAACTGTTGACCCTCTCAGGATTTGGGAGAAGAGGCAGGTCACCGAGCGGTGAACACTGCAAAGCCAAGCGGGGTACCCGCGCACGACAAATCCTGAGAGGTTTTTATTTGGTACAAACGTAGGGCGAGTTGCCAACTCGCCCTACGTTTTTTTGCGGCAACAAGAAGGGGAGGGCGTTCTCACGCCCTCCCCGGGTTATTGCCGAAGTGCTTCTCGGCTTCAAGCGCGCTGCGAGGTTAAGGTGCGGTGTAGGCGCGCATGACGAGCGGGAGGTAGATCTTCCTGATCAAGCTGAAGGAGACGGTACTGGAGTCCGTACCACCAGGATACCCCATGTAGGCGGTATTGACGATGTCGATCAGGATGGAACTTGTGTCCACGGGTGTCGAAGCCGTGAAGACGAACTCGACGGTTCCTTCCGCCGGAATGGTCCCTGCCCACTCGATGGTGCTTGGCAGGACAAGGGTAGCGCCGGACTGCTTAACCCAGGTCTCGAATGTTAGCTGCGGTGGCAACGTGTCGGTCATCGTCACAGGGGAGAGGGCATAGCTATTCGGGTTGGTAAGTTTGATGGTGTACGTGACGATATCGCCGTGATTGCTGATGTATTCGGGACTGACAGTCTTGACGATGGTGGGCGGTTGATTGTCGATACTGATGGTGTGGCTGGTGGTTTCCACCACTGTGTTAGGCGCATCGGTATCATGGTCCACGACGTTGGTGTACTCGGCGACTTCTGTGGGATCGTCCACCGTTACCTGATAGGTGATGACCACAGGATCGGTAGGCGCCACATACCAGTCGAAGCAGATTGCCATACCATCTTGGATCGTCTGGAGAGCCGCATCATCGAAAGCGTACTTGACGCCAGCAGTCCCCAGCGCGTTCTCGATGCCGATTGTGCCGAATTCAATTGGCGTGGTGAGGCTGATGTTGTCGTAGGCGAAGATGACGTCGGGATCGCCCATAGCTGCATCAGGCGTGCGCCAGACAAAGACCTCGAAGTCGAGGGTCTCGCCCGGTTCACCGTAGGCTTGCACATCGTCGTATTCGATGATCGCGCCACCGGTTGCGCTTGTGCCGCCGAGGGTCACCAGACTTACGCCACGATTGGTCGGGCCATCGTAAACGACTTCCCAGTCATTCCAGAACACTGCCAGCAGGTTGTTGGGATCAGCGGCGTTTGGAATGTCTTGGTTGACCCATGGTGTTGTACCTGGCGTAGAGTCGAAGAAAGCCATCCCATCGTCGGTGAAGTTGATACCGGTGTATTGGTTGTCCCAGAAGATGAAGGGGGCGCCGGTACTGAAGGTGCTGAACCAAAACGTATCACCGGAGATGCCACTGTTGGCAGCGAGGCCATAGGATTCCAGGTCGACGTACGCACCACTGTTGGCAAGAGGCATTGCGCAGAAGGGATCGTCCTCGCTGGTGCTCATCAGGTACTGGCCGGGGGCGGGGATATTCATCATGCCTTCCCAGGTGAGTGTGTCGCCGGTGACATTGACTGCGCCTTCGGTCGCCATGGCCGAACCCGGAACGTAGGTGAGACCCGCGGGTATCGTGTCGGTAAGGGTTAGCGTGTAGTTTTCCGGCGAGACATTGGGCTGGACGGTGAGTTGGTAGGTGATGGTAATGTCTTCGCCCACTTTGACTGCGGTCGCGTCTTTAACGACATCATCTTCCCAGCGGACGATGTTGACCGGAATGGTGCCGATGTTACCGGCTTTGTCCGGCTCAGAACCCAGCGAGAAAGCGCCATACCAACGGTCGCCCGCAACCATTTCCGGGGTATCCCAGGAAAGCTCCAGGTCGAAGAATTCCATCTCGGCGACGCTGGCAGGGCCTTCAATTTCCATATTGCCCGCATCGGTGCCAGGAACCACACCTACAGCCAGGGTGATGGCATCGGGTTGGTTGGCTGAACCTTGCCAGTTCTGCACGATCACATAGTATGTACCGGCAACTGGATTGCTGATGTTGCAATACTCCTTCCACGAGGAAGTTGTGCTGGCACAGACTTCAACGCCGCCGAAGACGACGAAGAGATCGACGTCGGGCGCCTCGGAATCTGTAATTTCTGCTACGATACGCTTAGCTCCAGCCGGTACGGCAACTGCGGTCACATAAACCTGGTCTAGATCATCATAGACTTCGCTATTGGTGGGGTCTTGGTTAAGCAAGATGTCGTGCAGATCAGCTTGCACCAGACCAAAGGCCTCGACGGTCATGGTGAGGATCTCGATAGCCTGTACGTCCTCAATCATCTGTGCCCCGGCGTTGCGGTGTGTGTTAACGGTAACCAGGTCAGGCAGTACGCCGGAGGTGGGCATTACTGCTATGGGGAGATGTTGCACCGGTAGATTGGGATCATTAGCAGTCAGAATGACCGTGCCAAAAAGCCACACGCCATCGACCTCATCACTCACGTCGGCGGTGAACTCGACCACTTGTGTTGCATCGGCCGCCACGGTGAATACCGCGGGGTCGGCAACCATAGCAACGTCACCGGTGAACGATACGGTCCAGGTGATGGCTTCTCCGGTCGTATTTCGGAAGGTGCGTTCCCAGGAACACTCCTGGAGGCAGGCGCCGCTCGCCAGGCTGGCGAGGTTGAGCGTGGTGGGATCGCCGCCCAGGGCTGGATCGGCAGCCTCAAAGTTGGCCGTGGTCTCATCGAGCACCAGGCCCACCAGGGCCGTGTTGGTCAAATCAAGCCGGCCTGCACCTACATCGAAGGGATCGGCAGGCGTTGAGCCGTCTTGTTTGACGACGCCACTCTTGCTTGTCATCATCAACGCCGATTGGATTTCGGCTTCGGTCCAGTCCGGATAGAGCGCGCGCATCAATGCGGCCGCTCCAGCTACGTGAGGACTGGCCATAGAAGTCCCACTCATCATGCCGAACGAATCGGCGTCACCCGCGTAGGCCGCGAAGATGTTGGTGCCAGGGGCCATGATATCGGGCTTGATGAAATTAGGATTGACATTCGGACCGCGCGAACTGCCAGCGGCGAGAATATCGCCCAGGTCGTCATCGTGAATGACGGGAGAGGCAGTGATCGTCGCCGTGTAGACGTTGGTATCGCTATCGACTAGCCACGCACGCAGAAGTTCGCCATTGTCATATGTGACGTGGGTGCCAGGCATACCAAAGTCAGTGTAATAGGTTTGTGCGCCTGTAGCAGCCGTATTGGCAATGATGACGCCGCCAGCGCCTGCTTCCAAAACGTGTGCGGCCTTGTCGACCAGATAGTAGGTGCCGCGATCACAGACAACAATTTCGCCGTCCCAGGTGCCGGGGGCGAAGGGGTTGGTAGGCGTAGCCTGTGGACCGCTGCCACACAGGGCATTGCCGTAATCGGCGGCATAGACGATCTGCGCCGTATATTCACCAGAGATGCCCGTTCCTGGGATGTCCGCGGGCGGCGTGCCACCCTGCATATCGACCACCCCATTTGCTGCAAAGCCGCGGTTGTGCGTGCCGTTGGCAACCGTTATGAGCCAGGGCGAGTTGCCCGGCGAACCGGCAGTGCCAGGATCAGGACCATCATTGCCGGCTGAGGTGGCAACGAAGACGCCCGCGTCGCGTGCTGCCAGGTAAGCCACCGAATCCGGATCGTCCCAGGGGTTCGTTGGCCCACCGCCGATCGAGTAGTTGATGACATCCACGGCGTCGGCTACCGCATCATCAATTGCGGCCAGAATGGAGCTTGACTGACAACCTCCTGCGGCCGTACAAACATCATAAGCGATAATGTTGGCATGTGGCGCCATACCGGACATTTGGGCAAATTCCACGCCCGAGGTGGTGGTAGGTGTAAGTATGACGTTGCCGGCGGTGGTGCTGGCGGTGTGGCTACCATGAGAGTGGTCATCCTCAGGGTCATCCCCAGAATCTGGGTAGCTGTACACGCCGATGAGTTTGGCATTGCAGACTAGGTCGGAGTCGTACTTGGGATGGGCAGGATTGCACCAACCAGTGTACACGCCATCGCCGAGTGGATTGGTATGAGTGTAGCCGTCGTCGCCAGTGGCCGCGAAGGAGGGGTGATCCATGTTGATACCGGTATCAATGATACCGACGACGATGCCTGCACCCATCGTACCGCCTAAGGTGCCGGTATTTGAGCTATCCCAAATACCCACGGCATTGAGATACTCGGGTGAGGTGTCGGTCTGGATGTAGCGCTCGAAGTTACGGATAACGCGCCGCACGCCGGGCATTAGGGCCACTTGCGCAGCCTCTTCGGGGGTAAGCTCGACAGCCAACCCATTATAAGCCACGTCATAGGTGTACAGCACATTGACGGCGCGGCCGACTTCCTGCTGCATTTGTTGCAAGAGCGTCTTACGCGCCTCTGCCAGATAAGCGCGATAAGCGCGGCTGGCGGCGCTGTTCAGATCCAGTTTTTTGGTTCCGATTGCGGCGGGGCTGGTTGCCATCAACCCAGATACGTCGCCCCGGTAGCTTGCCAGAGGCGCAGCTTCCAGCTGGACGATGTAGGTCGCAGGGCCGGTAGCGCCTTTAACCTCGTGTAGCACCTCGCCTTTGGTTGCCGTGCGTTGAATGACACTGATGTCACTCGCCTCGGCTGGCTGCAGATCGTCTGGGCCAATAGGCCGTGCGGCGACCTGCGGCTGAAGCACGAAAAGCCCCAGCAGCATAGCCGTGATCACCAGAACGTTGAAGAATCGTTGTCCCTTGAGCATCTTAACTCCTTTCGATTATGTTTAAAGCTGAGTAAAACATACGTATGTATTGCCGGTATATTCCGGCTATCCGTACGCCGGATGACGCTTTGCTGCTTCCACATCACCTCCTTTCGTTTTGCAAGACCTGAGAATGAGATTTATTCGAGCGAGAGGGGAGGTTGATCTTGTCACCCTCTCTTACGAAAGTTATGTGGCCCGTGGGCCACAAGCTATTGGCTGAAGTTGCGCAGCACCAATGGCAGGAAGATGAACCGGCGGATGTGGGTGATGGCGATGCCAGAGGCTTCCGGGATAAAGTTTGTGCCTTCCGTACGTCCGGCGTAAGCCGTGTTGACGATCTCATCTTCGGCTAAGAGCAAGGACATAGATTCCGGACCGGGCAGCCTGGCGGTGAAGACGAAGGTGAGGACATACGGATTGACCGGAGGCGACCCTCCTGAAGGAGGCGCCGCAAGTGTTCCTGTCCACAAGATCGTGTCACCCGTTGTGGTGATGGTTCCAACCGTTGGTTGTGTCACCCACTGCCCGAACGATAGCAGTGTGGGCAGTTTATCTTGCATATAAGCGTTAAGCACGCTTGGCGCTGCCGTATTTGTCATGGTGATGGTGTAGGTGAGCACACCGGTATAGTCAAGCGTGATCACTTGCGGTGAGACGGTTTTGCTGATGACGATAGTCCCGTCTGGCGCTGTTGGCTCTGCGCTCACGACGGCCATGAGCAAAGCGCACAAGGCTGTTACGATAACAAAAACGAGCAGTATTTTCTGTGCGATTTTCATTAGCTCTTTTTTCCTTTGCGCGTCTGTGTTGAAACTCTGGATAGCCTTATATGAAAGCCAGCTTGCTCTCAAGATTTTACACATTTCACGGAAATTGGCAACTTTTGATAAGGGCAAAGTCCAGTATGCTTGCAGATGGTGTCGTATTTGGCGTATATGCTTTTACTGCCACCATTGCGCTCCATACTACGCCAAAAACGGAATCATGCAAGCGAAAGTGCGGACGCATCGTAGGGAGCTTTGCACAAGGCGCGTATGATGCGGTTGATTCTGTCGTTGAATATGACGTAATTCTGATCCTCGCAATGCGGTTCGATCTTAGCGTCTGTAAAAGAATAAGTTCCTGACCGAGACCTTCCCGGAAGCTGACCAAGATTGATTAGGATGCCTGGCAAGCGCCACCGCATGTCCAACCCCAGCTTCCGGGAAGGTTGGCACGGGAAGTTATATTTTAACGAATCCTTAGAATCAGAAACTGAGGCTTATGAAAAGAAAGGGGGAGGTCGTTTGATCGACCTCCCCCTTGTTTGAGGTATAGTTTGTGGCCGGTGGGGCTTGTAGTTACGGGGCGAAGTTGCGCATTACCAGTGGCAAGAAGATGTAACGGTAGAAGCGGGTGGTAGCGGTGTCGGAGGCGACGATTATTACAGTGCCGGCTGGATAGCTGACATACGCGGTGTTACTGATAGATGGCGGCAGGAGCCGGAGTGTATCTTGAGCCGCTGGCAAAAGCGCGGTAAAGATAAACTCGACCTGTCCCATAACGGAGCCAGACCACGTGATTTGATTGCCGTTAACAACATCGGCGCCCAAAGGTTGTTCTACCCACTCGCCGAAGCGTAGCAGTGGAGGCAGTGTATCGGTCAACACCACGCCTACCATAACGTTAGTATCGGTCGTAGACAATACAATCGTGTACGTCAGGACGCCATTGGGTACGGCCTTCATAACCTCTGGCATTACGGTTTTGTCAATTTGCAGTCCAGGGGCTGCCGGTGCAGCGATGACACCCACAATAGCCAGGGCGCACAATGCCACAACAACAGCCACAATGGTCAACATCTTCTGTGAAGTTTTCATGCTTTGCTCTCCTTTACTTGTCTGTTACAGTTACTGATATGTGTTGGTGATGTAATAGATTCTCTTCCCCTCTGAAGCCATACATCTTACAGTGTTGCCTCGCCCAGCCCCGTCGGTTGCAACAACTTCCCTAAAGTATACCACAAAATTCTATCCTGTGATCGGAATGTAAAGTCTGCTCCATAAAGTCTGCTCCAAGCGCTTTTGTGCGGTTGATTTTATCGCTAACTGTGACACAATTCAAACGATCGAAGTTTTATGCCTTTTGGGGTGATGATGGTGCGTCTCACAGGAAAAATGACGTTAATTGCCGTGGGGAAGCTGCACAGCGCTTACTGGCGCGCGGCGCAGCAGGAGTACCTCACGCGGTTGCGCCGCTACACGGACATAACGCTGATCGAAGTGAAGGACGTGGTGGGGCGGGGAACGCCAGATGCCGTGGCGATGCAGCGTGAGGGTGAGGCGCTGCTTGCCGCAGCGAAAGACGCACGGCGCATGATCGCGCTAACAGCGACCGGCAAGCAGATGGAGAGCTTGCAATTGGCCGAGTTCCTGCGCAAGCAGTTTGAGGTGTACGGTAGCCTGGCCTTTTTGATCGGCGGGCCGGTGGGGTTGTCACCCGAAGTTCTCGCGGCGTGTGATGATACGCTATCCCTGTCGTTACTCACGTTTCCGCACGAGTTGGCCCGCGTGGTTTTGTTGGAGCAATTGTACCGCGCGGCGACGATCATCGGTGGGGAAAAGTACCACAAATAAAACCAGACCTGACAGGTCTTCTGAGACCTGTCAGGTCTGGTACTGCTGGTGTCATTCTGTTTTTACAGTAATCTTTTGGCGGCACTGTCCTTCGCCGGCTTTCGGGAGGACGATGCTCAGGACCCCATTCTTGAATGTGGCCTCGATGGCTTCGGTCTTAACCTCGCAGGGAATCGGGACTGCGCGCTTGAAAGCGCCATAAGAACGTTCCATACGATGGTAGTTCTTGCCCTTGTCCTCTTTCTCCTGCCGCTTCTCGCCGCTGATGGTCAACGTGTCGCGGGAGAGGCTCACGTCGATGTCCTTCTCGTCCAGTCCGGGAAGCTCCACCGAGACTTTGATTTCCTTCTCGCTATCGACGATGTCGACCTGCGGGCTAAAGGCGCTCCAGCCGGTGTCCCAGAAATCGGATGGGGCCAGTCCGAACCCGCCGAAGAAGTCGTCGAACATACGGTTCATATCCCGTTCCAGAAACGCCAACGGATGCTCTTCCTCTCGATTGACTGCGATCTCCCCACGTCTGCGTGGGGCCTGTTCCTTACGCCGCCATGGCATTAGATTTGTGATTGACATAGTCCACCTCCTTCAATGTTCCGACAGTCGGTAGTCGTTAGTCAGATAGTCCAATAGTCAGAGTGTCCGATTTACAGTTATTGATACTGGTTTGCAGGATTCACAGTTTTTATCCTGTGAATCCTGTCAAAAGATTACCCCGCCGCCACCGCGATCTTGCGCATCGAGGGTTCGGCCTTCGGCAAGTGCAGGCGCAGGACGCCGTCCTTGACCGTCGCTTCGATCTTGTCGCGGTCCACTTTGCTGGACAGAGTGAAGCTGCGCTCGTAATCGCCCACGCGATACTCGCCATAAGCCAGCCCGTACCCTTCGGGATAAGCGGTTTCGACGCAGCCGTTGAGGGTGAGTACGTCGTTTTCCAGGGTGATGTCGAGCGTGCTCTCGTCCACGCCGGGCATATCCGTCACCAGGACAATAGCCTCGTTGGTTTCGTAGATGTCGGTGCGGGGCACGAAGGCCAGCCGCGAGCGGGTGCGTTCCGCGCCGGTCTCGGCGATCTCTTGCTTTTCCGTTTCCTGAATGTTGAGTTCGTTTTCGTTAGCCATAAGTAGCCTCCTTATGTCTCGTTGTGTTAAGTAGCCCTATGCAGCCTTGACCACGATCTTCCGCGGCTTGTCGGCTTCGGCGCGCGGCAGGGTGATGTGCAGCACGCCCTTTTCATATGTCGCTTCCACATTGTTGGCTTCCACGTTGAACGGCAATTGGAAGGAGCGGGTGAATTTGCCGTAACCGCGTTCGCGGCGGTGATAGACGTCGCCTTCCGCGAGTTCGAGCGGGGTGCGCTCGCCGCTAAGGGTGAGCGTATTCTCGACCACAGCGATGTCCAGCTTTTCGGGATCGATGCCGGGCAGTTCGGCGGTGACGACGACGCCATCTTCATTGGTCCAGACGTTCATCGCCGGATAGCCCCCGGCTACTCGCGCTCCCGAAGTCGCCGGGTAGGTGCTGAACAGCCGGTTCATCTCGCGTCGCAGGCGCTCCATCTCGCTCCAGGGTGTCGTTTGTCCCCAAAATGATCTTCCTAACATAGTCTGCCTCCTTATCATCAGATATGTACCTCGTTTGTTGTCCCCCACTTTCAGGGGTCTCATCGGATTGCTTCCTTTCCGATGCATCCATACTATAGCAAACGACTATTAGAAGGACATAAATGAAACATTAAAGAGGCATTAGAAAATGTTTAGAAAATCATTAGCGGATGTCCGCCAGAAGAGGTTGTCCGGCCTGTGCGGGTGCGGCGTGACGTAGATCGGGCTGTGCAGTCGCTTGTGTGGCGGACCGTCGCCCGCCGCCATCCAGCACGGTCTCCAACATCGGCAAGAACTGCGAGACGCGCCTGAGCCGGATGACGAAATCCCACAGCGGCTCAAACTTCTTCCACCCGGCGGTGTACGCCAGGTGTTGCAGCCTGGCGACCGTTCCCTGCCGCGCCGCGACGGATTTGAAAATCGACCCCCACCGGTAGAAGTCGCGGTAGGCGCGCCAATAGCCGGCTTCCAATGTCTCCGCTGTCATCCGCGCCGGCGTGAAGACGGCGTGCCGGGTGTCGTACACATCCCAGTTCCCGGTGGTGATGCGCCCTTCCGCCGCGAGTCGTCTGTGGAGCGCCGTGCCGGGGTACGGCGTGAGGATGTGGAACGTCGCCGTCTCGATCCCCTGTTCGATAGCCCACGCCACCGTGCGGTCGAACACCGTGTCATCGTCTTCGTCCATCCCGAACACAAAACTGCCGTTGACCATCACCCCCAGGTCGTGCAGGCGACGGATGGCGGCGTTGTAGTCGCGGTGCAGGTTGTGCATCTTGTGCTGCGCCTGCAAGTTCTTGATGTCTAGCGTTTCAAAGCCGATGAACAGACTCCGCAACCCGCACGCCACCGCCTGTTCGAGCAACCCCGGTTTTAACACGGCTTCCACCGTTCCGGCAGCCTGCCACAAGCGCCCCATGCCTTTCATTCCGGCGAACAAGTCCCGCGCGAAACGGCCATCCCCGAACAGATGATCGTCCAGAAAATAAAGGTGCCGTCCCGGTAGCGCCTCGATTTCGGCCAGCGCCACATCGACTGCCTGCGTGTAGAAGGATGTCCCACCGGTGAAGAAAGCGTCTTTGTAACAGAAATCACAGTGGTGCGGGCAGCCCCGCGAGACGACGATGGAGTTGGGCACCAGGTAGAGGTGACGCTTGATCAGGTCGCGGCGCACGGGCGGCATACCGTGCAGCGTGCGCTTCGCGGAACGGTACACCTTGCCCGGACGCCCGGCCCGGAAATCGGCCAGAAACACGGGCCAGGTATCCTCGCCCGGGCCGAGGAAGATGGTGTCCGCGTGCCGGGCCGCTTCCTCTGGCAGCGAGGTCACGTGCAGCCCACCCAGGGCGACGTGGACGCCTTTTCGCCGGTAGTGATCGGCCACCTCGTAGGCGCGGTACGCCGAGGTGATGTACACCTGGATCGCCACCAGATCGGGTTCGTCGTCCAGGTCGAGGGCTTCCACATGCTCATCCTGGATGACGACGCTATCCATCGGGTCGAGATAGCCTGCCAGTGTCGCTAACCCCAGCGGTGGAAAAAGCGAATACTTGATCGGCCGCCAGTACGGGCTGATGGCTTCTGTCAATGCCGGTAGAATCATTTTCACGTTCATCGCGCTCCTTTAAGACTAGTTCTACTTCAACGCTTAAGGCGGATCATAATCCGCCGTCTCCGCAACGCCGATATCCGGCGCAAGCCTTTTTGTGATCGTTGGTGTGGCTTACTCCTGGCTAAACTCAAAACTCGCGTCAGTGGTCGGCCTACCTGCATGAATCGTTAACTATTGCCTAGCTTATCCATAATGCCAGGGTTTGTCGATGACGCGAGGCCGTGAAGGGTTGCACATGTGTGCTTGACAAAGAAGCCACTCTTTGCTAAGTTGGAGGATATCTTGACCCTTGCGAAGGTTTAGGCGCGGTCTGCTGCGCACACCTTCGCAAGGGTGCCTGATTCGTTAGTTTGGAGGCACGTGGAGGTATCTTATGCTCAAATTGTTGTTAGTCGAAGATAACGCCGCACTCCGGCGCGCGCTGACGGCGGGATTGGAGGCGACCGGAGCCGTGACGGTCGTGGGCAGCGTCGATAGCGGCGAGGCGGCGGTCGAAACGCTGCTATCCGCCGCCGTGCTCCCCGACGTGATCCTGATGGACGTCGCCCTCGCCGGACGTATGCACGGAATCGAGGCCGCCGTCGCCATTCGCCGGGAATATCCGCGCATGCCCGTGGTCTTCTACTCCATCCAGGACGACGACGCCTACTACCGCGATTTTCTGCGTTCCGGCATCCTCAGTCACTACGCCTACGTGCGCAAGAGCAACTACCTGCTGCCCCAGAGCATCGTGCCGCTGCTGCGCGACGCCGTCGCCGGGCGGAGTTTCATTGACCCGGAGATCGAGGCGCGCGTCCAGGAGGTGCGCCACAAGGACGCCTACGATCCGCTGGCGCTGCTCGAACCCAACGAGCAGGCCGTTGTGGCGCTGCTGGCGCAGGGGATGACCAACGAGCAGATCGCCGCGCGCCTGGGATTGCGCGACGGGCGCGCCGTCAGCCGCACGAACGGGCAAATCTACGCCGCCTGGAGCCTCAACGACACGCCCACCGATGAAAAAACGGCCCGCGCGCGGGCTACTCTCATCTATCACCGCCGTCAGCTCATCCTGTGGGACGACGACGGCACCCCCAGGACTGCCAACCCGCGCGGCGAATGGGTGCCGCTGGAGAGTGCATAATAATGACGGGTTATTTCTTCCTCGATTGGGCAATGCTGGCGGTTTCGCTGTTCGACACCATGTTGATGACGTGGCTGGGACTGACGCTGCTGCTCAACGCCGAGCGCCGCCGCTGGGGCGTCTGGCTGGCCGGCGGCGGGCTGCTGCTCGGCGGCGCGTTCTTCGTCAGCCACTCGGCGATTCTGGGGTACGACATGGCGACCCTGGGGCCGGGATTGGATTTCTGGTGGCACGTGGGGTGGGTGCCCGTCATCCTGCTGCCGTGGGCCTGGTACGGCGTGATTTTGTGGTATGCCGGCTTCTGGGATGACCGGCAGGCGGCGCTCTATCGCCGCCATCGCTTTTGGGTGTGGGTAACGTCCGCGTTGGGCGTGGGCTTCCTGGGACTGGTGACCTTCGCCAATCCGTTGCCTTCGTTCTGGCAGATCATCCAGGGTGATCTGTCCGCCCGCCCGACAGTGGGCAACGTGGCGGTCATCGTGCTGGCCTATCCCGTGTACATCGTCCTCTGCATCCTGCTGTCGGTGGACGCCCTGCGCCACCCGGCCCCCTCGGCGCGCGTCATGGGCGATGCGGCGCGACGGCGTGCGCGTCCCTGGCTGATGGGCGCTTCGGGCGTGCTGCTGCTCGTCAGCCTGCTGGTGGCGTTGGCCATGGCGTGGATCGCCTCGACCTTCCACGACGCTTCCTATTCGCTGGACACACTGCGCGACGTGCGCGCGTTGACCCTGATCGTCGCCGGATTCGACCTCATCATCGCCGCGTTGATTGGCCTTGCCGTGCTGTTGCTCGGACAGGCCATCGTCGCCTACGAAGTCTTCACCGGCAGGACGCTGCCCCGGCGCGGGCTGTTTCGCCACTGGCGTAGCGCCGTTATCCTGGCGATCGGGTATGGCGCGACGGTGAGTCTCAGCTTCACGCTCAAACAGCGGCCCATTTACAGCCTGCTGCTGACGGCGCTGCTGATTGTGACCTTCTACGCGTTGTTCGGTTGGCGCTCATACCTCGAGCGCGATCGCGCGATGGATTACCTGCGCCCCTTTGTCGCCAGCCAGCGGTTGTATGACCACATGCTCGCATCCGGCGCGCCGGACGACAGCGACATGCGAACGCCGTTTTACGCGCTGTGCCACGACGTCCTGGAGACGCGCGTGGCCTATTTGATCGCGTCGGGGCCGCTGGCGCCGTTCATCGGGCCGCCGTTGGTGTATCCGGAAGGCGCGTTGCCGTCTCTGCCCTCGCTCTCCGATCTCATCGCGAAGTTCGACTCGCCGCAGACGTTGGGGATGCCGGTCGCACCGGCGGAGTACGGCGGCGCGATATGGGCTGCGCCGCTGTGGAGCGAGCGGGGCCTGATCGGCGTGCTGTTGTTGGGCGAAAAACGCACCGGCGGGTTGTACACGCAGGAAGAAATCGAGATCGCGCGCGCCAGCGGGGAACGGCTGATTGACACATACGCGGGCGCGGAGATGGCCCGGCGGCTGATGGCCTTGCAACGCGAGCGTCTGGTCGAGAGCCAGGTGCTCGACCGGCAGGCACGGCGCGTGTTGCACGACGACGTCTTGCCCAACGTCCACGCGGCGATGCTGGCGCTTAGCGCCGACGCCGCGCACGCCGATACCGTGGCGCTTCTGGCCGCCACGCATCACCAGATTGCGGACTTGCTGCGCGACCTGCGCCCTGCGTCCAATGCGTCGGAAGTGGCGCGTCTGGGGCTGGTGGGGGCGCTGCGCCAGCTTGTGGATGACGTGCTCGCAGACGCCTTCGATCACGTCGCGTGGTGCATCGCGCCTGAAACGGAGGCGTGGACACGACGATTGCCCGTCCTCACTGCCGAAGTGCTCTTCTACGCGGCGCGGGAGGCTATCCGCAATGCCGCGCGTCACGGGCGGGCTGTGGAAGCGTCGCAACCGCTGGAACTACGTATCACACTGCGCGATGACCGGGGCGATCTGGTCATCATCATCGAGGACAACGGCCCCGGGCTGGAAGCGCGCGCCGCTTCCAGCCCGGGCAGCGGGCAAGGGCTGGCCCTGCATAGCACAATGATGGCGGTCATCGGTGGCGCGTTGACGGTCGAAAGCGCCCCTGGCACCTACACGCGCGTCACGTTGACGTTGCCGCGCACCTCACTACAGGCTACGGCTCCCACCCCGGATTGATGCGCAGCACGTTGAGGCTGCGGACGCTGACGTAGGGGACGAATCCCTTGTCGAGGGATTGCGTGTAAGCGGTATCGATATTTGTCTGCACGTTGGCGTAGTCGATGGTGAGGACCAGCTTGCCAGCAGCGCGAATGGCTGCTGCGTTGGTCTGGTTTGTGTAGCACCAGCTGTATGTACAGGGCTGATCTGTCGCCAGGATGTACAACTCTTCCATCCCCAGGCCGTCGATGGCTGCCAGGTAGCCGGGGTACGTGCGCAATTCGGGGGAGTTTTGCGGGACGACCTTGAAGTTGGGGTTCTGGCTTTTGGCGTAGGCTGAGATTTCAACGATCAAGTCTACCATTTTGCGTGCTAGATCGTCGCGGGTGGTACCGGCGGCATTCGCCGGAATTTCCTCGTAAGTGACGACCATATCGAGGTACGCGCCATCGAATCCGGCTGCCAGCGCCTGGTCGATGCGGCCTTTCGCCACAATCGTCCACCAGCGTGGATCCCAGTATTTGACGTATTGCTCGCTCGGCCAGCCGGACACCGGGCCAAGCATCAGGTCGGCCGGCACCTCGGGCCATTCAGGCCGGTAATCTTCGATCGCGCCGATTTCGAAATAGGCTAGGACGATCTTTCCTGTCGCCTTGACAGCCTGAATCTCGCTGAAGGTGAAGAAATCCTCCGATCCGTCACGAGCGAGATCGATCACCGCCAGATCGAAATCGGAACCGGCAATCTGCGTGAGTTTGCCGTTGGGATAGCCGCTTAGTTGATAGACCCAGCTCTCTACGCCGTTCCAGAGATCGGCAGGTGGCGTGGGAGCAGGCGCCGGAGTGGGTGGGACTTGTGTTGCGGTGTAACCGTTTTGAACCAACGGAAGGAAGACATAGTGATTGGGTGTCGTATTGGTAAGTGTATGTTCGGGAATTTGTGCGGCGTAGACCTGGGATTCGGGTGTCAGATTTGTGCACCATGCGCCGATAACGAGAAGCGCGAGGACACGTAACATCCTCTTCATCGCATAACCCTCCTAATGTACGTATTTTTGGTTTTCATACCAGAATATGACATCGTTTGTCATTATAGTTTAATTCTGGCTAACGTCAATAGGTCTGTGGTCATGTGTCAAAGAAACGTGGGGTAATCATAAGGAAAAGAGGTGATAAATCAGATAGATGTCTGAAAAAAGTATGTAGGGCGCGCTTTGCGCGCCCTACACAAGGCTCCAAAACTTGTTACTCGCCGATGGTCAACAGCCGCCCATCGCTGCGCCCGAAGACCTCCGGGAAGTAGAATTCCCTGGCGACGGTGGGGAGCACGTGATAGTCGCCGGGCAGCGTGGCGCGGAAGGTGTAGCTGTACTCGTACGTGCCCGCGGGCAGCGAATCGGCAAAGAGCACGACTTTCTCATCGCGCAGCTCGCTGCGGCTGTACCAGCGCCACCACCACCACCAGCGCGAGCCTTCACGCCGCAGGGAAGGGGGCGTCGCCAGCAGGCTGGTCGTTGCCAGGCCGGTGTCGATGGCCTCGCCACCCGCCGGGAGCGGGTCTTCCACCACCACGTAGTAGCGGTCGTGCGGCGTGATGATCGTCAGGTCCACGCGGATCACGTCACCCAGCTTCACCTCGCGCACGTCCGGACATTCGCTGATTCGCTGATTCGCCGATTCGCTCACACAGCTCGCTAACGTGTACTTGCGCTGCACGATGATGCCCCGGTCGGCCGGTTCCACGTTCTCCACCGGTTGGTAGACTTCGAGATGGGCCGTGTAGTAGAGCCGCCCGTTGCCGTCGCTGCGGGCGATGGTCAGCGCGTTGGTCATCCCGGCGATGAGGTCGGCGACGGGGATGACGGTGCGGCTGCTCTCGCGGATCGTCTCGCGCGTGGCGACGCCTTGCGCCTGCTCCCGGTCGTTGAGGAAGAAGGCGTAGTCGTAGTTGGCGTCGAGTTCGCCCGTTTCGACCATCCAGTCGGTGAGCGCGATGAGCGCCCAGGCGGTCTCCTGCGTGGTCTCCCAGATGCCGGCCTTGCGCGCGACCATCAGCCAGCGCACGACGTTGGGCAGCAGCGCGTTCTGCGGGTCGAGCTTCACCAGCGTGTCGAGCACGATGGCGGTGGAGCGGGTGTCGGTGTTCATCGCCCACCAGTCGTAGTTGGCCTCCTCCCAGTGCGCGCCGGTGGCGCTGAGGATGGCGGCGTTGTTCAGGTCGGAGAGGAGCGTGGCGAGGCGGCTATCCGTGCGGTTGTAGAGCCAGAGCGCCTGTGCCAGGTACGCGCGAGCGTAGTAGCTCAGCTTCTCACGGTTTTCGTAAAGTTCGTCGAGTTTGTCTTGGGGCGCGGCGCGGCCTTCCGCCAGGACGTAAAGCAGCCACGCTTGCTGATTGGCATTGCGGAAGTTTTTGTAATCACGCACCTCTTTGATTTGCGCTTGCAGGTAAGCGATGCCATTGTTGAGCACATCTTGCTTGACCGTGATGCCACTCTGTTGTGTCTTAAGCAGCGCGAAGACGACGTAGGCGCTGACGTGCGGATTGCTGATTCGCCGCTCGGCGTCGTACCACCAACCCCACCCACCGTCGGGATTCTGTTGTAGATAGAGCTTGTTCAGGCCCTCATCCACCAGACCGGGCAGGCGTTCGGCAAGCTCCGGGTTTTCGATCCCCAACGTTTTGAGCGCGTGGTAGGTGAGCACGTTCGGCAAGAAGCGGCTGATGGTCTGCTCGGTACACTCGTATTCGAAGTGTTCGAGGTAGCGCAGGCCGTCCTGCATTCCGGCGGCTAGGCTCGGATCGAGCTGTACGGTCAGCGTGCCGAGCCGCTCGTCGAATTCCGGCGGCAGCGCGATGGCCTCGGTGCGTGAGCCACCCTCGATGAGCTGGCCCGCCGTCCCCACGATGTCGGGCGTGGTGTAGCGGAAGACCAGCAGTGAGCCGTCCGGCCCGGTGCTGAGACGCGGCTTGCTCGCGTCGGCGTATTCGCCAGAGACTGCACTGAAGATGAGCTGCGCGTTGACCACGTCCTGCACGGTCACCCACCACGTCACCTTGCGCTCGCTGCGCGCGGGGACGACGATGGTCTGGCGCGGCGGCGTCTCGGTGTGGACGCCCACACCTTCGGCGCTGAGGCTCACTTCGACGGTGAGGTCTTGCCCGGTGTTGTTGCTGACGTTGGCGGCGAGCTGCGCGCGGTCATCGACGACGAAGAAGCGCGGCGCGACGGGGCGCACCAGCAGCGGCTTCGTGGCGACAAGCTCGGTGAAGCCCTCGCCCACGCGCGTGTCGGCGGTGAGGCCGACGGCGCGCAGCGTCCAGGTGGTGAGATTGTCGGGCAGGGTGAGCGTGACGACGGCGCGGCCCTCGCGGTCGGTCGTGATGCGCGGATTCCAGTAGGCGGTGTCGGCGAATTCCTGGCGGATTTCCACGCCTTCCGGCGGCATGACGGCTTCGGCGTACTTTGCTGATTCCATTTCTACAGCCATAGGCGATGCGGTGGCCATCGCTGCGGGGGCGGCGGCAGGCGCTTCCATCGCTGCATCCTCGGCTACCGCATAGCTTTGTCGTAATATGCCAGAAGCAGACGCGAGTTCGAGGTCCAAATCTTCAGCGATTTCCTCGAGATAGCGGTTCACCGAAAGGCTGAGCGCGCTGCCGGTGTTCACTTGCAGCATCCGCCGGGCGTAGAAGCCCTGCACGATGTCGCTGCTGCGCGGGCGCAGACTGAGCACGGCCTTGTCGACCACGTCGAGCGAGAGTTCCACGTTGGCAGCCGATTCGCCGTTGGGCAGCGTCGCGCGGAGGGTGTAATCGATTTCTTCGCCGGGTTGGGCTTGTTCTATATTAGTTTCAAGTTGCAGGTTTAAGGTTACAGGTTGTATGTCAACATCGAGAGGGAGCAGGCCCATTTTGAAGTCCGCCGGTTTGCCGTCTTGCCGCTTGTTGATCAGCACGACGGAGACGTAGATGTTGGGGATGTCCTCTTGGGTGATGGGCAGGCGGTAGATGGCGCTGTTGCTGGTGAGCTGGATGACCTCGTAGCGCCGGACGCTCGCGCGTTCGACGGTGACGAGGGCCAGGTGTGGCCCCTCGAAAGGCGAGGGGATGAGGATCTCGGCGGTCTCGCCGACTTTGTAGGCGGTCTTGTCGCTGATGAGGGAGATGCGGTCGTTGTTCTCGCGCCGCCAGGAGACGTAGTCCTTGCCCGAAACCCAGATGAAGATGGACGTGCGGATCGCTTCGGTCTCCGGGGTGGGGGCGGCGGGTGTAGCGACGATGTGGTAGGAGCCGCCTTCCGCTGGGGTGAACGTCGCCACGGCCTCGCCGAGGTTGTTCGTGGTGACGGTGGTTTCGTCCACCAGCGTCTCTTTGGTCTCCCATTTCCAGGAACCGCCGCCGAATTCGTTCTCGACGAAGGTGTTGATCCACTCGCGGCGGTAGAACTCGACTTTGATGGTCTTGCCTGCCAGGCGCGTGCCTACCCAATCGACGGTCACGAGGTCGATGTTGCTCGGTTTCCCGGCTTCGCCTACGTACTTCTGCGCGCTCAGGCCGATGTAGTACGGGCCGGGATGGACAACGACGCTCGTGCGCCCGGAGATGACCTGGTTGTCGGGGCCGGTGGCGGTGGCTTCTAGCGTGATGCGTGAGCCGGTGCGACCGGTCGCTTTGGTGAGGGCTTCCTTGAGGGCCGCGCCGTCGAGGGTGATAGCGAGTTCGCCGTTGGCGTCGGTAGTGCCGCTGCCGCTGAGGATGGCTTCGCGGGCGGGCGGTTCGCGCCACCACCACCAGCAATCGAAGCAGGCATAGGGATCGTCCGCGTCGCTGAAGCTGTAACGCCCGCCCCACGGCGGCTGGAAGCGGTAAGTCTCGGCCAGAACGTTCCACGTGACCGCCGTATTCGCCAGCGGGCTGCCGAAGAAGTAGCGCGCGGCAATCGTCGCCGCCACGTCGTCACCGCGTTGCACCTCGGCCTCGGTGGTCTCCACGACGATTTCGAACTCCGGCGCGCGATAGGCTGCCACCTGGAAGCTGGTGTAACCGCCGTAATCGCCGAAGGAGACGTAAACCTGGTAATCGCCCAGGATGGCCCCTTCCGCTAGCTCGAGCGTCCCCTCGAACGTTCCCAACTCGCCGAGCGTAAGCTGTTCGCTATAAATTTCCTCGTAGGCCGCGTTGCGGATGGAGACCTGAACCTGGCGCACGCCCGGTAGGGTGTAGGCGACGTCGTTCTCGGCGCGCACCACGCCCTTGAAATGTACCGTCTGTCCGGGGCGGTAAATGGGGCGGTCGGTGTAGACGTAGGTGCGGTATTCCTGCGAGTACTCGCCTTCTCCAACGCCGAAGTCCCACGGGCTGACGCCGCGTCCCCAGCCCTCGGCAACGGCGGCGAAAGGTTGCTCGCTGTAGACGATGACGCTGTTGCGATACGTCGGCAGGCTGGCGCGAGCGATGCCGTTATGGTCGGTGACGGCGGTTCCCAGGCTGCCGCCGTCTTGTTGAGCCAGGTTGAGGGACAGATTGGGGATCGCCTCACCGCTGCGCAAGTCGGTGGCCCAGATGAACGCCTCTTCCGGCCCGCTCTTCAGCGTGAGGTTGAGGTGCGACACGATCATAATGTGCCGCCGGTTGTAGTAGTATGAATATTCCCTGCTGACGTCCGGCGAGTCGGTTTCCAGCAGATAGACGCCCGGTTCCAGCGTCCCACCCGGCGTTGCGGTCAGGTCCACGACGGTGTAGCTTTGCTTATCGAGCGGACTCTCCAGATTCTGCCGCCACTCGCGGAGCAATTGGTTGCCGGCGGGCAGTTGCTCTTCCCATTGCCAGCGAGAGGTAAACAGCGTGTCCAGCGGTAGCTTGTAGAGGCGCAGATTCACCCGGCTCACGTTCACGTGGCCGATGACGATCTGCGCGGGCAGCGCGGCATCATACGTGCCGGTCATATCCGGGACAAGCAGGCGATAGTTCGGCGTCAGCGGCCCGGTGCGAAATTTGACGGTGCGCCCGCGCGGGATGGTGTTGCCGTAAGGGTCGGCGATGCCGTCGTCGATGACCACGGTGTATTCGGTCGAAGGCTGCGCGCCAAACTGCAAAACGAACGTGTTGTTATAGTCCGAGAAGTATGTGTAGACCTGCGTCGGCGAGAATGGCGGCGTCATCGTCAGGTTGGGCATCACCGTAGCGGGGTCGATGGGGGCGTTGAACACGATCTCGAAGGTGGTTTGTGGCGGCGCGTTGCGTTCCAGATTCTCCGGGTTGGTGGAGACGATTTCGGGCAGGGGAACGGTGGTGAATTGCCAGGTGTAGGCTTCTTTCATCCCCAAGCCGCCCGCTGCGGACGTGATGCCCGCATCCAGTTTGACGGTGTATGTCGTGTTGAAGTCTAGCGCCCGCGTGGGCGTGAAGACGATGGTGTTGCCGAGCGCTGCGTAGGCGAACGTCCCGTTGACGTTGCTGCCTGCCAATCCCCGCCCGCCGCTCAGGGTGAAGGCGCGCCTGAACGAGGCCAGGTCCACCGGCTGGTTGAATTGCACGGTGATGGCGGTCTTGATGTCCACCAACGTCGCGCCCGTGCGGGGTTGCACCCAGACCACCTTCGGCGGGACGGTGGAGAAGTGCCACACGTAGTCCTCCGCCAACAGCGCGCCGGCGACGTCCTGCAACCCGGCGCTCACCGTCGCGCGATACGTCACGCCGCCCGCGAGCGGCTCATCGGGCTTGAAAATGTAGATGGAGGTGTTGAGCCATTCACCACTGCCCTTGATTTCGGGATCGAAGGTCACGGGATCGGGCAGGTTCTCCATCTGCGCCAGCGTGGTGAGGGGCACAACGGGCCGGTTGAACATCACGGTAATGGTCGACTCGGTCTCCACGTCGGTGGTATCCGGGTCGGGGATCACCTGGGCGACTTCCAGGTAGCCCGCCGTCGCAAAGCGGAAGGTGTACGGCTCGCGCAGCAGCTCGCCCGATGCGGCGCTGGCGTTCTGCGTGAGGATCACGTCGAAGACGGTATCGCGCGGCAGCGCCTCTGCCGGTTGGAAGCGCAGCGTGCGCGCGTCGGTCCACGAGAGTTCGCCTTTGACCGGCGCATTCTCCCCCGCCAGTTGCAGCGTGAACGCGCCCGCCACCGCGGACTGGTTCATCGGCTTGTCGAACACAATCTCGATGGCGTCGTCGGGCTTGAGGCTCTCGCCGCGCTTGGGACTGCGCTGGATGATGATCGGCGAGAGCATATCGGCGGGCACCGGCGTGTAGGGGATGACGGGTTTGGGCGGCAGCGCGGTCGCGGTGGGTCGCGGCGTGGAAGTGGCGACCGGTTCGGGGGTGGGCGTCGTCCGCTGCGGGATGAGGCTGCACGCGAAGGCGGTGAGCAGCAAGAGGCTTAACGGGATCAATAGCCAGGGTTTGCGGTTCATTTCATTCCTCCAAAATAGTCTCGTAGTCGTCGGTCTTGTAGTCGGAGCGTCAGTTTGCGCAGAATTGCTCGATAATGCTATGCTCATTTTACTCCAATACGTTATGCATGGACAGTCTGGTATTAAGACGTATGCGCAGATGGAAAGGTTCCAATACTATTGTAGTGGACAAAAACGCGGCTCCCTCATTGTGAGAGAGCCGCGTGATGTCGCAAGCTATTTTGCCATCAAGACGCCAAGTTCCCACAATTTCTTTGTGTCTTGGTGCCTTGGTGTGAGAAGTCCTTTACCCTGCCGCCCCCTCAAACTGACTATTGTACAGCTCCGCGTAGAAGCCATTGCGTGCGAGCAATTCGGCGTGCGTGCCCTGCTCGACGATGTCGCCTTCGTCCATCACCAGGATAAGGTCGGCGTTGCGGATGGTGGAAAGGCGGTGCGCGATGATGAAGCTGGTGCGCCCGGCCATCAGTTTGTCCATCGCCTGCTGGATGAGAACCTCCGTGCGCGTATCCACCGAGCTGGTGGCTTCGTCCAGGATGAGGATTCTCGGATCGGCCAGGATGGCGCGGGCAATCGTCAACAACTGCTTCTGCCCCTGTGAAATGTTGCTCGCTTCCTCGTTGAGTTCCATCTGATAGCCGTCCGGCAGTGTGTGGATGAAGTGATCGACGTGCGCCGTCTGCGCCGCCGCCACAACCTCGTCGTCCGTGGCATCGGGACGCCCGTAGCGGATGTTCTCCATGATCGTGCCGTTGTAGAGCCAGGTGTCCTGCAACACCATCGCGAACATCTTGCGCAAATCATGCCGGGTGAAGTCGCGGATGTCGTGCCCTTCCACCAGGATCGCACCGTCGTTCACGTCGTAGAAGCGCATCAGCAACTTGACCATCGTGGTCTTGCCCGCGCCCGTCGGCCCGACGATGGCGATCTTTTGGCCGGGCAGGGCCTCCGCGCAAAAGTCGTTGATGACGACTTTGTCCGGCGTGTAGCCAAAGTGGACGTCCTTGAACTCGACGTGGCCTTCCACTTTTTTCAGCTTGGCCGGTTCCTCGGTCTCTACGATCTCTTCCGGCTCCGCCAGGAACTCGAAGACGCGCTCCGCCGCCGCCGCCGTCTGTTGCAGCACGTTGGAGATGTTGGCAAGCTGCGTGATCGGTTGCGTGAACGAGCGCACGTACTGGATGAACGCCTGGATGTCGCCCACGGTGATGGCGTTGCGCACCGCCAGCCAGCCGCCCAGGATGGCGACGGCGACGTAGCCCAGGTTGCCGACGAATAGCATCAGCGGCATCATCAGCCCCGAAAGGAACTGTGATTTCCAGGCCGCTTCGTGGAGTGGGGTGTTGAATGCGTCGAACTTGGCAATGCTCTTGGCCTCGCCGTTGAACGCCTTCATCACGACGTGCCCGCCGTACATCTCTTCGATGTGGCCGTTGACGTGCCCCAGGTAATCCTGCTGCTGCTTGAAGTATTTCTGCGAGCGCCCGACGACCAGCCCCACAATTGCCAGCGACAGCGGGATCATCAGCAGCGCCACCAGCGTCATCAGCCAACTGATGGAGAGCATCATCACCAGCACGCCGACGACGGTGAAGGTCGAGGTGATGATTTGCGTGAGGCTCTGGCTGAGCGTCTGGTTGACCGTGTCCACGTCGTTGGTGATGCGCGAGAGCACCTCACCGTGGGTCGTCGTGTCGAAGTATTTGAGCGGCATCCGGTTGATCTTGGCGGCGATGTCGCGGCGGAAGCGGTAGGCGATGTCGGTGGAGATGTTCGCCATCACCCAGCCCTGGATGTAGCTGAACAGCGTTGAGGCGACGTATAGCGCCAACACGCTCAGCACGATGCGCCCGATGGCGTCGAAGTCAATCTCGCCGGCGCCGGAGAGTTGCGCCATCACGCCTTCGAAGAGTTCCGTGGTGGCCTGGCCGAGGATTTTGGGGCCGGCGATGTTGGCCACCGTCGAGAGCGCCGCCACAATCGCCACCGCGATGAGCGCGGTTTTGTACTGGCCCAGATAGGCGGCGAGTTTGCGCATCGTTCCCTTGAAGTCCCGGGCTTTCTCGCCCGGCAGCATCATGTGGCCGCCGGGTCCGCGCCCGCCAGGGCCGCGTCTGCCCGGACCGGTCATCACCGGACGCTGTTCTTCGGCGGAAGGCCGTCCGCCCACGGGCGCGTTGCGTGTCGTCGTTTCTGAATGGCGCGTCATGCCAGTTCCTCCATGCTCAGTTGTGAGAGCGCGATTTCTTTGTAGGTCTCGCAGGTCTCCATCAGTTCGCGGTGCGTACCCTTGCCCACCATCTGCCCCTCTTCGAGGACGATGATCTGTTCGGCGTTCTTGACGGTGGCGACGCGCTGTGTCACGATCAGGATCGTGCTGTCGCCGGTGTGCTGTTTGAGCGCGCGGCGCAGCGCGGCATCGGTTTTGAAATCCAGCGCGGAGAAGCTGTCGTCGAAGATGTAGATCGGCGGTTTCTTCACCAGCGCGCGGGCAATCGCCAGTCGCTGCTTCTGCCCGCCAGAGACGTTGCCGCCGCCCTGGGCGATCTCGGCCGCCATGCCCTCCGGCTTGGCGTCGATGAATTCGCTGGCCTGGGCGATATCCACTGCCCAGCGCAGCGTCTCCTTGTTCGCGTCGTCATCGGCGTAGCGCAGGTTGCTCTCGATGGTGCCGGAGAACAAAGTTCCGCGCTGTGGGATGTAGCCAATCTGGTCGCGTAGGTCGTGCTGCGATACTTCGCGGATGTCGACGCCATCTACAAAAATCGCCCCCTCGGTCACGTCGTAGAAGCGCGGGATGAGGTTGACGACGGTGGATTTGCCCGACCCGGTCGAGCCGATGATGGCCGTCGTCTGCCCCGGCTGCGCGGTGAAGGTGATGCCGCACAGCACGTTCGCCTCCGCGCCGGGATAGCGGAAGCCCACGTCGCGGAATTCGACGTGGCCCCGCACCGGTTGCGCCAATGGCTGCGGCGTCTCGGGATCGCGGATGACCGGTTCGGTCTCCAACACGTCGGCGATACGGTCGGCGGACACGGCGGCGCGCGGCAGCATGATGAACATCATCGACATCATCAGGAACGCCATGACAATTTGCATGGCATATTGCATGAAGGCCATCATATCGCCCACTTGCATCGTCGCCGCGGCCACCTGGTGTGCGCCCACCCAGATGATTGCCAGCATCAGCGCGCTCATAATGAACATCATCAGCGGCATCATAATGACCATCACCCGGTTGATGAAGAGCGTCACGGCGGTCAAATCCTGGTTGGCTTTGTCGAAACGCTCTTCTTCAAACGCCTGCATGTTGAAGGCGCGGATGACCATCATGCCGGTCAATTGCTCGCGCGCGACGCGGTTGAGGCGGTCTACCAACTTTTGGATGCTCTTGAACTTCGGCAGGGCGATGGAGAAAACGATGGCGATCAGGCTGAGCAGCATAGCGACGGCCACGGCGATCAGCCACCACATCCCAGACCCCTTGCCCAGCGCGCGGATGACGCCGCCAACGCCCATGATGGGCGCGTAGATGACCATACGCACCATCATCATCGTCACCATCTGCACTTGTGTCACGTCGTTGGTGGTGCGGGTGATGAGTGAGGCGGTGGAGAACTTGTCGAACTCGATGCCGGAGAAGTGTTCGACCTTCTCGAAGACGGCGGCGCGCAGGTCGCGGGCCAGCCCGGCGGACGTGCGGGCCGCCAGAAAGCCCACGGCGATGGTCGCGGCCACCGAGAGCAGTGTCAGCAGGATCATCTGCGTGCCGACGCGGAGGATGTAGTCGGTCTGGAGCCTGCCTATGTCCATGCCGAGCGCTTCGTATTCCGCTTTAACCGCGCGGATAGCGGCCTGCGTGACCATGCTGTCGCCCAGGGCAGCGAACTGCTCCGCGATCCTGGTCTGTATCTGCACGCGCTGCGCCTGCGGGAGCTGTTCGAGCAGCGCAAACAGATCCGTGCCCGGCGGGAGCTTGGAAAGGTCGAAGCCGCCGAAACCGCCGCCCATGGCCGCCGCCTGCGACGGGTCGGCCATCACCTGCTCGATGGCGGAAACCGCCAGCCACGCCTGGCTCAACGCGGGCGTCAGCGCTTCGACAGTCGCCGGGTCGATGTCGCCCGCCACGTAGACCGGCGTTTCGGCCAGGGTGGGGTACGTTTCGACCAGGCCGGCGTAGTTGGACGAATCCTGCGTCACCAGTGTGTACTGCGCCAATAGCAACGTCTTGTCGGCGTCATCCAGGAAAAGCGTCAGATGATCCATTGTGCTTTGGCGTACGGCCACCGGCAGCACATCCTCCACGCCGTTCTGCTGGATACCCACGTTGACGATCCGCGAAAGATAATCCGGCAGCGCGAGGTCGGCGTTGGCCTGCACGAACAACAATACAACTGCCAACAAAATCATCCACCAATAAGGTTTGAGGTATCTAATCAATCGGGTCATAGAACAAGTTGCTCCTTGTGAGAATCATGAATCATGAATCGAGAATCGAGAATCGGCGAATCGAGAATCGACGGAAAGGCAAGTTCCTCTCCCTTCCCCTCCCCTGTCTACCGTCTACTGTCTACCGTCTACTTGCTGCATTTTCCCCAGCAGTAGCCGTAGCGCAGCCTCAACTTGGGCTTGCTCTTCGGGGGTGAAACTGCCGGCGAGTTCGCCCAGCCAGGCGTAGCGGGCGCGGAAGCCGTCGTGAATCATCTGGTGCCCTTTCTCGGTCAGCGCGATTTGCTTGGCGCGACGGTCGTTGGGGTCTTCTGTGCGCTCAATGACCCCTTGCTGCACCAACCGCTCCAACATCTGGCTGGCGGCGGCACTGGTGACGCCCAATTCGTCGCCGATGTCCGAGACGTTACACACTTTATGCCGGTGGATGTTCATCAGCGCACCCATCTGCGACATCGAAAGATTCTGCTCTTTGGCGAAGGATAGCACATTGTGCATCGAGCGGCGCATGAACACTTCGATCCAGTCTTGTAACGTTTTGGTCAATTCTTGGGTTGTATCGGGCATAAATTTCTCCAATAGTTAATTTTGCTTAAATATCAAACGGGCTAATTATATAACCAAGTTTAAAAATTGCAAGAACAGGACAACGGCTGTGTGCGCCACCGTCAGGTGCAAAGATATGGATCAGGCTGTGGTATTTATTTCGATGCTTGCTGCTCGATGAGAGCGACCGCCTGGGCTACCCCATTTTCAGCGCGGATGCGCTCTCCCAGATGGGCGGCGCGTGCGCGCATTGCACTGTCGGTCACGGCGTAATGGATTGCTTCTGCCAGACGATCCACCGTCAAGTGCCGGTGGGGAATGGGGTGGGGACCGACGCCCAGTTCGTACACCCGGCGTCCCCAGAAGGGCTGGTCACCCATAAAGGGGATGACAATCGAGGGGACGCCGGCTCTTAGCCCGATGGACGTCGTCCCCGCGCCGCCGTGATGCACGACGGCAGCCATCTGCGGAAACAGCCAGTCGAACGGGACGCCGCCGATCATCATGACCGTCTCCGGCAGGTCTCTCTGCTGCAAGCCGCCCCAGCCTGCCGATAGGATTCCGCGTTGGCCGGTGCGCGCCAGCGCTTCCAGGATCAGGTGTGTGGTTTCCTCCGCTTTACGATTGACCATACTCCCAAAGCCGATGTAAACGGGCGGCGGGCCGGCCTGCAAGAAGGCCACGAGTTCCGCCGGCGGCTCCCACCCGGCGGGCGGTTCCAGGAACCAGTATCCCGTCACGTGGACGGCGTCCGGCCAATCGGCGGGCGGCGGGATCACGTGCGGGCTGTAGCCATAGAGAATTGTCTGCTTTTCCAGCGCGCCGAACGGCCCCCAGAAGGGCGCGGGCGGCAGGTGCAGGATTTCGCGGCGCGCTTTACTGTCCGCCGCGCGGTAGTTCTGCCAGAGCATCTGCTGGGCTAGATGGTGCGACAAACGGTTGGCCCAGGCAGGCAACCGCATTGGTGGTAAGGGAACCAGGGCATTGGGAAATTCCCCGGTCGGCGTCAGCGGGAAATAGTGGGCGGGAATAAAGGGTATCGCCAATTTCTCCGACAACGCCTGTCCCACAAACAACCCACCCGGTCCGGCGATGATTATGTCGGCGTCCTGACATGCCTCCAGCCCGTTGCGCGAAGCCTGGTTGACCAACTGCTGCGCGGTCTCGCCCATACTGGCCAGGATTTTCAGGAAGTTGCCCTGTTCCAGGAGATGCTGCATCTCCTGCGCGACGGTCTGCATGGCGCCGCCCAGATCCCAGAAATCCAGATTATAGGTGGTGACCAAGGCTTCGAAATCCTGCGAGGTCAGCACGCGAACCGTATGCCCGGCTTTCTTTAGTCCTGTTCCTAGCGCGACGTAGGGCTGCACATCGCCGCGGCTGCCGGGCGCAATGAGGGTGATGGCCAAGGGAAACGTTGTTTTCATCACGATAGCCCTCATAACGTTTCACTCAAAAACGCAATCATCTTCGACATTAAGCGAATCAGCGTGGCGCTGTCCTCTTCGCCAAGGTGGTGTATCAGGCCAACCAGCTTCTCCTGCACTGTCCCAATGAGACTATCGGCAATCTCCTTTCCCTTTTCCGTCAGGGCAATCAAAACCACACGGCGATCGTTGGGGTCTGCCAAGCGCCGGATGCAGCCCAGTTCCTCCAACGGATTGAGCAGATGGGTAACGCCTGCGGGTGTGATTTGCAAAAGGTTACCGAGTTCTGAAACCGGCAGCGCTTGGGTCTGCGCATCGAGATTCAACGCCAGCAAGACCAGTAGATCATATTCCCGCTGTCTCAGGCTTTCTGGGGAGGTCTGTGTCAATCTGATGCGCGGAAGTTGTTTCATAATCTGGAATAGCTCTCGGGTAAGTTCCACAGACGTTATAGCGTTCACAATGTATTTCCTTTCTATAACCGATTATCTTACAATATAAACATATTATACTGTAAATATTTTATAAAGTAAAACAATTATACAGTAGAGACTCTGTACTGTCAAGTGGATCATGTCGCGGTGAGACGTGTCTGAGGACAGCCCAGGTCATGCATTTGACAAAGAAAGCCAATAGGATATACTGATAATTAGAATTCTAATTGTGGAGTGATATGAGCGAAGAAAACATCTCATCAAACCGGCCTTTGGTTATCGCCAGGATGGCGACGGCGTTTCTGACGTGGCGGCGTTATCTGCAAGGATTCCTGGTGCCGTACCAAATTACGCTGAAACAGGCCTATGTCCTCCGCCAGCTTGTCAAGCAGGAATATCTTTATCCGTCCGATATTGCGACTATGTTGTATTGTGACCGCCCGACGGCGACGGTGATTATTCGCAATATGGAGAAAGCCGGCTGGGTTCAACGCGAGAAGGATGCGCACAACCGGAAATTCGTGCGAATCAGTATCACCGCAGCCGGGCGGCAAAAGCTAGATGAACTGCAGGCCTCTCCGTGGGCCGATCCGCCTTTTGATCCTTTGGCATGTTTCAGTGAAGAGGAAGTTCAACAGTTAGAGCAACTGCTGGATAAACTCAACCAGCATCTCAAGCAAATTCGATAGTAGGAGGGTATGATGAACGAGACACTCAAGACATTGCACAGCCTGCGCTCCATTCACGGCGACTTTTCCGATCGGGAGATCGTCGACGAGGATTTGCAGGCGATCCTCGATGCCAGCGTGCGCGCGGCCAATGCATCGGCGCGACAGAGCTACAGCATCGTCGTTGTGGAGGATCGGGACGTGATGCGGCAGCTTTGCGGCTACGCCGGCAGCAACCTATTGCTCTTCTGTGTGGACTACAACCGTCTCACCGCCACGGCCGAGCATCTGGGGCACACCTACACAGAAGGCGGCGTTGTTTCCTTTGTGACCGGCAGCACCGACACCATTCTGGCGGCGCAGACGGCGGCGATTGCGGCCAAATCCCTGGGAATCGATTCGCTTTTTACGAACGGCATCCATCGCGGCGATATGAGCCGGGTCTACAAGCTGCTGGACCTGCCGGAAAAGCTCTGTTTTCCGCTGATTGCTCTCGTCTTGGGGTATCCGTCGAAGGAGCCGGCGTACCAGAAAGGACGTTGGGTGGGGCCAGGGGTGATTCACTACGGCACATATCACCCGATCACCGCAGAAGAAATCGATGCGCTGATTCAACGGTGCGATGATCCCGAAGCGCATCTGACGTTAAGCGATGCCTGGAAGGACAAGGGATTCGCGCACTACCACGATTGGTTCTTCAAGGTGTGGATAGGCCGCGGTGGACCCAAGGCAGGCAAGAGTCAGATGTTAGAATTGTTGGAGCGGGCGGGCTTTGCGGAATAACTGAGGGATGGTCAGCCAACCGGCGATGAAAAAGGCGTTGCTGTATGCGCCAGAACAGCCAGTGCTTTACCGCAGTCCTTTTGCTCAAGGTAGAGGAGGACGCCATATCCTCCATTGATGTCGGCAATTCCAACAGCCTCACCCACTTGAATCCCTGCCTGAGCTAGTTTTTCGTAGATACCGGCCAAGGCTCCCGCTTTTTCATCGCCTTTGATCAACAAAGCGGCGTAAGGGCCATCCAATGTCAATCCTGCTTTCCTGGTTCCGGCGGTCATCGTTGCGCTGTCTTTCGCAAAGAGCCTGAAGCGGATCTGATTCGGTTCTACAGGAATTGCTCTAAAAGCATGGAAGTCAACGCCGGCCCCGGCAATGGTCGTGAGTAATTTCGAAGCGCCGGTCATTTGATCCTCAACCGTGATGTTGTAGTATTCGACTTGCATAATCTCGAGAGCCATAGAGCCTCCTTGTCTGCTTGAGTGATGGTTTGTCTTACGCTTTGCCTGGCACGCCTTCCACGAGCATGGCTTTGGTGATTGCCCCTTGCTCTCGAAGCGGCGCGATTTTTTGATACTCTGGGGATGACAACCCCTTTATCACGTTTTCCTCTGCCGGAAATTCCAGGATGATCACCCGTTCCGGATTCCACCCGCTGCCCAGCGGGGTGACTTTGCCACCGCGCGCCAGATAGCGATCGCCATGGCGTTCGACAATCGGAGCGACCGATTGAATGTACTGATCGTAAAGTGCGGCATCGCGCACCTGGCTTTCGATGATCATGTAGACGGACATGGGTGGTATTGGTTCCTCTTCGCTTTATCACTTGATTCTAACATCCGCTTCACCCGCGCGGCATGGTGGTCGGCCTTAAACCAACGTTGAGACGAAAACCATTTTCCTACCTCACACCCGCCCGCTGAGGCGCGAAGCGCCGGGTCGGGTGCAGGTGGTTGTCAGGCGCAATGGTTAACCTGGGAACAATCAATTATGACTATTCCTTTTTTTCAAACAGGTTCGAATAAAATTGCTCGACATAATTTTCGGGTATCTTATCGACCGGATATGATCCATGCATCAGCACGTGAACCCACCGGCCGTCCCTTCTTTCCAAAACACCGGTTTGAAAAACATTCTCCAGACAAGACTCCTTGCCCTTATAAGAACCGCAGTCGTCGAGAAAGCATGAATACCACGCGACGTCTCCGGAGCCAGAAAACACGATGCGTAAGTCCTTGAATTTGAAGCGGGTTCCGCGGAAATCAGGATCCTTCCACTGTTCGGCATAAGTCTTGAAATTATCCAGACCGATCACTTGGCTGTTTGAAAATAGCCAGAAGTGAAACATATTGTCGGCCCATAGGCGGAACATGGCATCAAAGTCCTTCTCGATGGCCCAGCCGATCGCTTGCTCGATAGCTTTTTTCACCGCTTCATAATCTGTCGTCATAACTTCTTCTTTCATGATGTTCCTCCTGTCCTAATATTACAAGATGCCTTTTTCACTTCCAATGCCAATGTCTCTAATACTATAGGCTTTCCAACCGGCCGGCGATGAACGTGCAGGTGTAGTACAGAGTAGCCCCATCACGGCGCAGATGTTGTCGATGGTCGATACCCCAGATGGTCGGAGCTACGAAGCGGTTGTTATGGTACAGAATCATTATATGGGAAAGGGGGGAAGGTGCAAACCTCGCGCGTTTGGAAAAGCACAGATACGTGTTAGCATGATGTTGGATGAAAATGACGTGGCAATTGCCGCTTTGACTACAAGACTAACGACTACGTGACTGTTTTTGAAGGAGAACGGGACATGCTGAAAACAATTGTTGAACCCCAACGTAATATTCCGGTGATTGCCACAGCCGACGTCGTCGTGGTTGGCGGCGGGCCGGGCGGGCTGCCGGCGGCGATTGCGGCGGCGCGGGGCGGGGCGCGCACGCTGCTCATCGAACGTTATGGCTTCCTCGGTGGGCTGGCGACGGCGGGGCTGGTCGCGCCGATTCTGGGCCACACCGCGTCGAACGGCCACACGCCGATTGTCGAGGGCTTGCTCAAGGAGATGACCGGACGGATGCACGCGCTCGGCGGCGCGCCCACCTGGGAGGAAGCCTGCCAGGAGTGGGGCGTGCGCTTCGATGCCGAGGCGTTCAAGGTGGTCGCGGACCGGATGGTGCGCGAGGCCAATGTCGAACTGCTGCTGCACACCTTCGCTACGGACGTCGTCGAGGAAGACGGCGCGATCAAGGCGGTGATCGTGGAGAGCAAATCCGGGCGGCAGGCGGTGCTGGGCAAGGTGTTCATCGATGCGACCGGCGACGCGGACGTAGCCTTCCGTGCCGGAGCGCCGACCGTCCAGGGGCGCGACTTCGACGGGCAGGGCGAGTCGATGGGGTCGTTCATCCACATCGGCGGGGTGGGGCACGTCACCGAGGCGCAGAAGGCCGCCGCGCGCGAGAATCTGCTCGCCGCGATGGCCGAAGGCCGCTTCCGCTTCTACAGCAACGGCTTCACCGGGACCAACGATATGCACCTCACTCACTTCTCGCCGAACATGACGCGCTGGCCTGGCGACTCCACGAACGTCCACGTGCTGACGGAGGCTGAACTGGGCATCCGCGAGCAGGTGTGGAAGCTGTGGGCATTCCTCAAGACGCAGCCCGGCTTCGAGAACTGCTACATCCAGGCCACGTCGCCGCAGGTGGGGCCGCGTGAGAGCCGCCAGATCATCGGCCCTTACACGCTCACCGGCGACGACGTCCTCAGCGCCCGCAAGTTCCCCGACGCCGTGGCGCGTGGCTCGTGGTACATCGACATTCACTGCCCGCTGGGACACACCTATCCCGTGCATATGTGCATCATCGAGTGTCCGCGCCAGGCAGCCTGCCCCTACTGGGCCGCCGAGCACGACCGGACGATGCACTCGATTGACGCCCTGCACCCGCCCGACGAAGACTGGTACGACATCCCCTACCGCTGTCTCACACCGCAGAAGATCGACAACCTGTTGATCTCCGGGCGCTGCATCTCCGCGACGCACGACGGCATGGCGGGCGCGCGTGTGATGGGGACGTGCATCGCCATCGGCGAGGCCGCTGGGACGGCTGCCGCGCTCGCGGTGCACGATGGCGTCAATCCACGCGACGTCGATGTGGCGGCGCTGCGCCAGGCGTTGCGAGACGCGGGCGCGTTGGTCTAATCAGAAACCCTTGCGAAGGTGTAGGCGAACCGAAGGTTCGCCTACACCTTCGCAAGGGTGGAAATTCTTCCCCCGTCTACCGTCTACTGTTTACCGTCTACCCGCCGACCCGCCGAAAACTCTTGACATTACCCCCATTTTAGGACTACAATAGAGATAGTTCCGTCAGCTCATTTCATCGTAGTTGTGCAACGAACGGATTGTTGTTTGGCTGAACGCTCACCGGCAAGCTCGAATCGTCTCCTCGCAAGTACTTGGGTGTGCAGTCTTTTTCCTCACCGTGGAAAAGCTACCGCGCTTCTGCGTCATTCATGGCGTGTTCCTTTCCTGTGCTTCAACGGACTGTGAGTGCAAGGCCACGGCCTGGACCAGTCCCCAGACCGCGACATTTCCTAACTATTCTGTGAAGGCGGCTGGTTCTTCACACCCAAGTAAGGAGGAAAACGATGAGAGGCAAACATTTTGTTTTTGCTGTGTCTGTCGTTGCCGTGGCGATGGCTGTCGCTTTTTTGCTCATAACGGCTTTCGTGGCGGCGCAGACGCCATCCGGCGCCGTTTCTTCGCATGCCCGGGCGCCCGATGACGTTGGGCCTGCGGTCCTGCAAGCGACTCAGGAAGCCTCGGTGACGTTCCCGTTAGCCCCATGGCCCTGGTATGCTCAAGAGGAAATTACCGTCCACCCGCTATCGCCGGTTGCAGGCCAGCCTACGGAAGTGTGCGCGGGAATTGTCAACCACGATATGGAAAACCCGCACACGGTTGTCCTCGCGTTCAGTATCGCCAACTTCGGGATCGGCGTGCCATTTCATCCGGTGGGCGATACGCCTGTGACCGTTCCGCCGGGCGGGTTCGCCACAGGCTGTGTGATGTGGGTACCGCCGGAAACCGGTCACTGGTGCATCCAGGCCACGATTCACCAGGATCAGGCGGAGCCGATTGTCAGCCAGCGCAATATCGACATCTGGGAGCGCCTGATCCCCGGCATTTGGGATGAGATGCCATTCCAGGTAGGGCCTTTTCCGGAGACGACCACGGTCGATCTTGAATTGAAGAACATCCTGGAAGGCTGGCAGGCCTACGTCAGTCCGATTTCGATGACGCTGGAGGCCAACATGATTGGCGCGGCGGACCTGTACGTGATACCACCGCCGACCGGTATCCCGATGGGCAGCCGGGAAGTCATCGCCGATGTGGAAGGCTACGTGGGGCGCGAGCTGATCGGCGGCTTCCGCAAGCTCGATTGGCCGCCCGTGATACTCCACAGGCCCGGCGAACCCTTCTTCGCCGAGTCGGAGATTCACATTTGGCCCTATCCGCCGCGCGCCGGCGAGCCGACCGAGATCTGCGTCGAACTGAGCAACACCAGCGATGTGCCGCAGACCGTGGTGGTCGAGATCAGCCGGGCGAACTTCGGCATTGGCCTGCCCTTCGCGCCGATCAACCCGCCTATCGAGGTGACCATTCCGCCCAATGGGAAGGAAACTGTCTGCATCACGTGGGTGCCGCCTGAAGCGGGACACTTCTGCATCCAGGTGCGGATGGACATTCTCGGCAACATCCCCTATCGACCGCAGTTCAGCCAGCGCAATCTCGACGTCGCCGAGCCGCTGAAGCCGGGCGTGCCGCACGTCACTGAGTTCCCGGTGAGCAACTTCCCCAATGAGTTCACCAATCCCAATCCAGTGCCTACCGACATCTGGCTGGAGAAGGAAGTCCTCTTGCCCGGGTGGGAAGTGCAACTTGATCCGCTGGTGCTCCGAACTGTGGCGCCGGAAGAAGTGCGTTGGGTGACGATGATCGTGACGCCGCCGCTCGATGCACCTTTGCCCGCTGATGGGACTCCGATCGTTGATGTGCGTGCGCTGATGGAACCCACCGGCGTACCGCAAGTAATCGGTGGCTTCCGCAAAGTCTACCGTCCACCGGTGCCGCTCCACCGCTATCCCGATCCGCCGTATGCCGAGCGCGAGATCACCGTGCATCCCTATCCGCCGCGCGCCGGGGAACCGACCGAAGTTTGTGTCGATTTGTACAACCCGACGCCGGTTTCGCAAACGGTGCAGGTGCAATTCTCCTGGGCGGCTTTCGGCATCGGCATTCCCTTCACGCCGATCGATGGGCTGCGGGAGGTGACGCTCCCGCCGTTCAGCGCGGTCAAAACGTGTATCTACTGGGTTCCGCCGGTCAGTGGACACGTGTGCCTGCAAGCGGAGCTGTTTATGGACGGCTACGCGCCGCAGCGCAGCCAGCGCAACATCGACGTCGACGAACCGCTGGTTCCCGGCGAACCGCATACACTGGCGTTCCCGGTGGGCAATCCCTTCCCGCGCCCGGTGACGATCACCCTGGGGTTGATCCCTCACCAGCCCGGTTGGGAGCTGGCCTTGTCGGAGATGGTCTTGCCCGACGTGAAACCCGGAGAGCAGCGTGTGATCAGCCTGACCGTGACGCCGCCGCCAGGCGTGGTGCTGCCCGCAGAAAACACGCCAATCGTGGACGTGGAGGCTTACGCCGAAGGGGTAGAGTGGGACGCGCGCCTCATCGGCGGCTTCCGCAAGATTCATCGTCCGCCGATACCACTGCATCCCTTCCCTGATCCGCCGTATGCGGAACGCGAGATCACCGTGGAACCCTATCCGCCGCGCGCCGGGGAGCCGACCGAGATTTGCGTCGAACTGCGCAATCCCACGCCGTATCCGCAGAACGTGGCGGTGCAGTTCTCGTGGGCGGCGTTCGGCATCGGCATCCCCTTCACGCCGATCGATGGTCTGCGACCGGTGCATCTGCCGCCTTACAGCATCGTGAAAGAGTGCATCGTATGGGTGCCGCCCGTCGGCGGGCACGTGTGCCTGCAAGTGGAGTTGTTTATCCCTGGCTACCAGCCGCAGCGCAGCCAGCGCAACATCGACGTGGATGAGCCGCTGGAGCCGCTGATGCCGCATACCCGCGTCTTCCCGGTGGGCAACCCGCTCGATCATCCGGTGACGATCACGTTGGGGCTGATCCCACATCTGGATGGCTGGCGGCTGGCATTGTCGCAGGACGTGCTGCCGAATATGCAGCCCGGCGAGATCCGCGAGGTGTCGTTGACCGTGACCCCACCGCAAGAGTTGCCGCCCGACAGGACGCCCATTGTGGACATCGAAGCCTACGCCGAAGGCCGACTGATTGGCGGCTTCCGCAAGATTTTCCGCCCGCCCGTGCCGATTCATCGCCCGCGTGACCCGATCTACGCCGAGTCGGAGATCTTCATTCACCCGTACCCGCCGCGTGCTTTCGAGCCGACCGAAGTGGGGGTGGAAATCCGCAATCCGACCGAAGATCCACAAATCGTCACGGTGATCTTCAGCGCCGCCGACTTCGGCATCGGGCTGCCGTTCACGCCGATTCACGAACCGGTCGAGGTGGAAGTGCCACCGATGGGGATCGCACGCCCGGTGATCATGTGGGTCCCGCCACGCGGCGGTCTGTGGTGTATTCAGGTCGCTATCGTCGTGCCGGGACACAGAGAGCCGTTCATCAGCCAACGTAACATCGATGTAGGCGAGCCGCTGGAGCCGTTGACGCCGCACGCGCGGCCCTTCCTGGTGGGCAACCCCTTCCCACACCCGGTAACGATCACATTGGGCTTGATCCCGCACTTCCCGGATTGGGGGCTGGAACTGTCGCAGGATGTGCTGCCGAACGTGCCGCCTGGGCACACGCGTATCGTCACGCTGACGGTGACACCACCGGCTGACTTGCCTGGGGATGGCGATCCCATCGTGGATGTGGAAGCTTTCGTCGAGGGCCGGTTGATCGGCGGCTTCCGCAAGATCTTCCGCCCGCCCGTCCCTATCCATCGCCCCAAGGATCCGGTCTACGCAGAGTCGGAGATCGGCGTTGACCCGTATCCGGCGCTCCCCGGCCAGCCGACGAAGCTCAGTGTCGAGGTCTTCAATCCCACCGACCAGGATCACATTGTGACGGCGACGTTCAGCATCGCGCACTTTGGCATCGGGCTGCCGTTCAGCCCGGCGAACATCACGCCCAAATCGATCCGCATCTTCGTGCCAGCGCGTGGCGCGGCGCGCGGTCACGTAATCTGGACGCCGGACTTTGGCGGCCATTTCTGCGTGCGAGTGACGCTGGAGATGGAGGGCCACGAGCCGATCTGGAGCCAGCGCAATCTCGACGTGGGCGAGCCGCTGCGACCGGGCGTGCCCCACGCAAAGACGTTTCTGGTGAGCGCATGGCCGTACACGGAACCGGTGACGGTGAACCTGGGTACGCGCGTCCACCGAGATGGATGGGGCGTTGCGCTTTCGCGGGACGTGCTGCCCAACGTGGTGCCAGGTCAGCCGGTCGAGGTCACGTTGATCGTGACGCCGCCCGTGGGCATCGAACTCGGCACCGGCGCCCCCATCGTGGACGTGGAAGGCTTCGTAAACGGTGTGCTCATCGGCGGGTTCCGCAAGCTCGACCGCCCGCCGGTGCCCATCCATAAGCCGCACGAAAAGGGGTACGCCGAGTCGGAGATCATGGTCGAACCTTATCCGCCACAAGTGGGTATAGATTCGCTGGTCAGCACTATCATCCAAAATGCCAGCGAGATGACGATGACTGTCGATCTGGAATTCGGTTGGGCCGACTTCGGGATGGGCATCCCCTTCACGCACACTGGTATGGTGCCCTACACCCGTTCGGTGACGCTCGCCCCGGAGATGACGCAGACGGCGACCGTGACTTGGACGCCGACACAAACGGGGCATCAGTGTATCCAAGTCTGGCTCAGCGATCCGGACGGCGTATACGAACCGCAGCGCAGCCAGCGCAACGTGGACGTGACCGAGCGTCCGCCGTGCAATCAGACCAAGGTCTTCACCGTCACCATCTACAACGGCGCGGAGCTCACTGCTACAGTGGATGTCGGCCTGATCACCTTCAACGTGCCTGCCGATTGGCAGATCACCGTCACACCCAGTCCCACACTGGAACTTGCGCCATGGGATACCGGTATTCTCACGGTGACGGTAGTGATACCGTGCTCGTCCCAATCTCTGGTGACATATGGTATGCAGGCCATCTATGCGATCCAACAGGCGTCTGGCAGCGTGCCCACCATCGATGTGGAGGGTTACGTTGACGGCAAGTTAGTAGGGGGGATTGAGCTTCAGTTCGCGGAACCGGAGGTGGAGTACTCCTGGGTTTACCTGCCTTTGGTCTTGCGAGACTGGTAGTAACATACAGGAGTTACGCGGTTTACCATTGTACGACAGGATTAACAGGATTTTCAGGATTAGAAAAAGCTTTGTAGATGCTCTTTATCCTGTTAATCCTGTAAATCCTGTCCAAAGAAACGAACCGCGTAACTACTGGAACACTGATTAGTGCCGCCTTCCTGGAAGCCAGGCGCTTCCGGGAAGGTGTGCGGCTATGGTTGATCGGATAGCCGATCCAGTTCGACGGTGGCGACGTAGGGCACAAAGCCGTCGGCGCGGGCTTGGGCGTAGGCGGCGCGGACGTTGTCGGGCCGGGTGGCGTAATCCACGGTTAGGACGAGCTTCCCGGCAGCCCTGACCGCCAACGTCGCCTCACGATTTTCGGCGCACCAGCGGGGGGTACAGGGTCTATCGGTGGCGCGGAAATACAGCTCCTCCATCCCCAGGCCATCGATTGCGTTGAGATAGCCGGGCCAGCCGTGCAGTTCCGGGGCATTTTGCGGGACGATCTTGAACGCTGGATTGCGGTCTTTGGCATACGTGGAAATGTTGACGATGAGATCGACCATCGCCTGCGCGCGCTCCTTGATGCTCAAACCGGTGTCGCGGCCGGAGATTTGCTCGTAAGTGACGACCATGTCCAGATACGCGCCGTCGAATCCGGCTGCCAGCGCCCGGTCGATGCGCCCTTGCACCACAGGCCACCAGCGCGGGTCCCAGTAGCGCACGTGCTGCTCGCCGGGCCAGCTCGTTACAGGGCCGAGTTTCAGATCTCTGGGGACCGTGGCCCATTCGGGCCGGTAGTTCTCGATGGCGCCGATTTCAAAGTAGGCGAGCACGACCTTGCCGGTGGCCTGGATGTTGCGAATTTCCTCAAATGTGAAATAATCTGTAGAACCATCACGCGCCAAATCGATCACAACCAGGTCATAGCCGGAGGCGGCAATCTCGTCCAGGCGGTCGTTTGGGTAGTCGGTGAGTTGGTAGCCCCAGCTTTGCACGGTATCCCAGGCCGATGTATCGAGGAGGGGGGCCTGTACTGTGGCTGAACGGGTGGCTGTTGGTAACATCTCAAATCTCACCGTAGGCGTTGGTGATGGCGGCAAGGATGTTGGCGACAGCGGCAAAGATGTCGGTGATGGCGGCAGGGATAGGGATGTTGGTGATGGCAGCAAGGATGTTGGGGCCGGTTGGCAACCGGCTACCAGCAGTCCCGCCAATCCGATCAATAGCCATAATCTGGATTTTTGCTCAAGCTTTCCCATCGGTTCATCATAATTTCGCCACCACGAAAAGGCTTGCGCCGGATCATAATCCGGCGCTGCAGGACGGCGGATTGTGATCCGCCTTAAGCGTTGAAGTAAGGCTATTTCCAAGGAGAACGGCAATGCACAATCTGCACCCTTCACGCTTCGCATGTTATTACGGCCTCAATCGCCTTGACCAGTTGGCGAAGTACGATCTCGTGATCGTCCAGGCTGAACTGTATCCCGCCGCCGATCTGACAGCTTTACACGAGCGCGGCACATTGCCGTTTGGTTACCTGTCGCTCAGCCAGGTCGCCGACACCGAGACCACTGCGCCCTGGGCGTTGCGCGAAGCGACCACCGGGGCAGTGGTGCGCAACCCGCTTTGGCAGACCGTGCTCGTGGATTGTCGCAGCGCAGCCTGGCAGCGTCTTGTCATCGAAGAGCAGATCCCAAGGCTGGTCCAGCGTGGAATTTACGGACTGTTCCTCGATACGGTGGACGTCGATGCGCGGTTTGCCGAGACCTGGCCCGGCGTGGCGCAACTGCTGCGCCGTATCCGCTGGGAACATCCCGAACTGGCGCTGCTGGCGAACCGCGGATTCACGGTGCTGGATGCGGTCGCGGAGACGGTGGATGGCGTGGTCTTCGAATCCTTTAGCACCTATTACGATGACGCGGGTTATGCTGCCTGGACCGGGTCCGACTTGCAGTGGACGGAGCAGGCCGCCGTCCGCTTGCAGGAGACGTTCGGATCGCGTCCCATTTTGACGATTGACTATGCCCCACCCGATGACACAACGTTGCGCTCGTATGCGGAGCGCCGCGCCCAGACCTACGGCTTTATACCTTTCGTCAGTGTGGTTCATCTCGATACGCTGCCCTAGCGCCGGGCATACGCCACGCGCCACCCGTCGAGGACGTCTGTCAACGTGCGTTTCAGCGTGTAGGCGGGCATCCAGCCGATCGCGTCGCGGATGCGCGCCGGATCGCCCGCGCAAAACGGGATGTCGGAAGGTCGCTGTCGGTCGGGGTCGGGTTCGACCGCAATGGGGCAGCGCGCCAATCCCACGAGCGTATCGACGATGTGCTGCACCTGCACCGGTTGTCCGCTACAGATATTGTACACCTGCCCTGATTGCCCTTTCTCCCAAAGCATCCCCAACGCGCGCACCGCGTCGCGGATGTCCACGTAGTCGCGGTAGGGGGTGAGATTGCCCACCCGCAGCACCGGCGGGCTGTCGCCGGCTTCGATGGCCGCGATCTGGCTGGCCATCGCCCCGCCCAACATCTTGTCCGGCTCCCCCGGCCCGGTGATGTTGAAGATGCGCCCCACGACCACCGAGACTTCGCCGCGCCAGGCATAGCTCAACGCGGTGAGTGTCTGCGCGACCTTGCTGACGCCGTAAGCGGAGATGGGTTTCAGCGGAGTCTCCTCGGTGATGAACACCCCGTTGTCGAGCACGCCATACTCCGAGGCCGAACCGGGGATTACCATGGTCGGCGGCGACGCCAGGCTCCGCGCGGCGCGCAGCACAGCCTCGGTCCCCAGCACGTTGATGCTAAACAGCCGTTGTACATCGGCGCTCTGTACCAGCCCGGCGAGGTGGAAGATGGCGCTGGGCGCAATCTCCTCCACCATTTGCCGGACGGCCTCCGCATCGGTCACATCCCGCGCGATGTAGCGCACAGCCTGGGGCAACGTCCTCGCCAGCGGATCGCCGGGAACGCTGTGGGCGACCACGGTGTACCCTTGCGCCATCAGCCAGGCAAGCAAGTGCTGCCCGACGAACCCTGTCGCGCCGGTGACGAGGACGGTCGCTGCCCCGCTCATCTTACAGCACCCCAATTTTCTCTAGCACGACCTCGCGCCGGCGCTGTTCGATTTTGTATGCCTCTTCGGTTGGGCAGGTCAGGTAGTCGTATTTCTCGGCGGCAGTTGTGAAGTCATCGACGCGCCCCAGGTCCATCCAAACCCCCTCGAACTGGTAGCCATAGACCGGGTCGCCGCGCGCGCGCAGGTCATCCACCAGGTCCATAAAGCTGTAGAACTGGTTGTACGGGATCAACTTGACGGCTTGCGGCGAAACGACGTAGATGCCCATGTTGATCAGGTACGTGAAACGCGGCTTTTCGAGAGAGCCGAGGATGCGCGACTCGGCATCGACCTCGATGACGCCGAAATCGATGTTGACCTCTTTGGGATGCAGCGCCATCGTCACCGCCGCGTTGCGCGCAAGGTGATAGTCGTAGAGATCGGCAAAATTCAGATCGGTCAACAGGTCACCGTTCATCAACAGGAACGGTTCGTCCAGCCCCTCGATGAGCGTCAGCGGTCCGGCGGTGCCGAGCGGTTGTTCCTCATAGGAGTAACTGATCTTGACCCCCAGCCTTTCTCCATCGCCGAAGTAGGCTTTGAACAGATGCGGCAGGTAGCCGAGCGTGAGCGTGATGTCGGTGAACCCGGCTGCGCGCAACTGGCAGATATTGATTTCCAGAATGGGATAATCGCCCAAGGGGATCAGCGGTTTGGGCAGCACGCGCGTAAACGGCGCTAACCGCGTCCCCTTTCCCCCAACCATAATGACAGCTTTCATCGTAGCCTCCTCCTTCAATAATAGCCACCGAGGACACAGAGTTCACAGAGAATAAACTTTTAGTGCTCTGTTACCTCTGTGGCTCAGATGTGATCGGATTGTTATCGTTAAATGGCGTACCGTTTGGCCTGATAGAGATCGAGATGTTGCGATATCCACGCAATGGTGTCCGTCAGCCCACGCTGAAAGTCGTATTGCGGCGCCCAACCGGTGAGTTGCCGGCCCTTGCTGTTGTCCGAAAGCAGCCGGTTGACCTCGCTGCCTTCAGGTCGCATCCGGGCGCTTTCGGTCTCGATGCGCACGTCGCGCCCGACGATCTTGACGATGAGGTTCGCCAGTTCGCCGACGCTGATTTCCTTGCCGACGCCCAGGTTGAAGGTCTCACCGATGGCGGCCTTGGTCTCCGCGGCGGCGATAAAGCCGAGTGCCGTATCCACGACGTAGGTGAAGTCGCGCGTCGTATCCAGCGAACCCAGCTTGACCACATCCTGGGTGAGCGCCTGGACGATGATCGTGGGGATCACGGCGCGCGTCGATTGGCGCGGCCCGTAAGTGTTGAAAGGCCGCACCGTCGTCACCGGCAGGCCGAAGGCCAGGTGGAAGCTCTCCGCGAGTTTGTCCGCGCCGATCTTGCTGGCGCTGTACGGCGACTGCCCTTGCAGCGGGTGCGCCTCGTCGATGGGGACGTAGCGCGCGGAGCCGTAAACCTCGCTGGTAGAGGTGTGGATCACCCGTTCCAGCCCCAGTTGCCGGGCCGCGGTGAGCACGTTGAGCGTGCCCATGACGTTGGTCTGTACCACGTCGTAGGGGTTCACATAGGAGTAGGGGATGCCGATGAGCGCGCCCAGGTGGAACACCGTGCGCGTCCCCTCCATCGCCTGCCGCACGGCGGCGGGGTCTTTCAGATCGCCAAAGTACAACTCGACCTGTTCGAGCAGTTCCGGGTCGGCGTAGCGCAACATGCCGATGTCCCCACGCGCATTGTAATGCACAAACGCTTTGACTTTTGCGCCACGGCGCACCATTTCTTCGACGAGATGACTTCCAATAAAGCCGCTCGCACCGGTAATCAGGACTTCATATCCGTTCCAGTTCATTGTTCTTTCTCCTTTGTCGTTGTTTAGTGAGTTCATCTTCTGAATGCGCGCCGGGCGCTAAAAAGACGCATAATAGTAATAATCCGCGTGCCTCATGATACGTCCTAAGGCGCGCCTTGTAAACCATAAAAATACCGCACTCCCTATGATAATGCCTGCAACGCCAAACGCATAGGAAATCAGCAGTCCGGTGACGACGCTGACCAGCAGCGTGGTCGCGGCGCTGATGCCCAAAGCTTTCAGCGCGTAGAGTGGGCGCGAAAGCGTGATGAGAAACATGCTGTCGAAGACGCCCATCGCCAGCAAGCCGTAACCGGCCAGCCCGGAGACGAAAATCAGCAGCGTGGTCGCATCCCACGACAGCCCCAATAACACGCGGTTCGCCGATAAGCTCACCGCGCCGGCGACGGCGACCAGCACCACCGCGCTAGATACACCGAGCGCCCGCGTGAACTGCGCGCGCTCCTGCGTCAAAAAATCGCGCAGGACGGCCCTGAATTCGCCGGGCGTCTCGGCCGACACCTGCCTTTGATAGACCTTCACCCGTTGCCAGAAGCGCCGCATCGTGCGCTCCGCCATGCCGACCCCCAGGATGTAGCCGGTGAGGGCGAGGGTCAGCGCCAATTCGCTCTGCGCCAGCCCCTGGATGCGCGTCATCCCCACGGGGAGTCTGCCGATCAGGCCGCCGGCGTGTCCCACCAACACGCCCACGCTGTAGGTGACGCCGTAGACGAAATAGGGCGCCAGATTCACCGTCAGGTGCGGCAGCGGCGCGAGCACCACACGCTGGTCGCCGACAGGTGAGGCGGCGGCGCGTTCTTTGAGCGTGCGGACGATGACCACCGCGATCAGCCCGGCCATGATGACCAGGCCCGCCACCGTCGCCACGAGCATCACCGTCTGTTCGGGCAGGCGCAGCCACGCCCGCAATTCGATCCCGGCGTAGGCCGCGGCGACGCCCACGCCCAACGCGATCACGAACCAGTGCAGCATTTCGAGGGTCGCCAGGATCGCCGAGAACATCCACAGGCACGACAGCGTGATGTAGGCGATTACCAATAGCCCGTGGTCGTTTGGATCGAACCAGGCCGCCGAACGCAGGCTTAACGTCAACAAGACTGCCGTCGCGAGGACGACGGCGAGACACACGCCCATAACCTGCATGATGAAGCGCCCGCCGGCCCGTATGTATCCCTGGCTGAGGTAGCCGGAGCCTTTGCGCGCCGCGATCTGCACGAAGCCGCCCGTCACCAGCAGGCTGCCGATGGTCGAAATGCTCAAGGTCAACACCTGCGAGTTGTCCCACTGCCCGAAACTCTGGTAGAGGTTGATCAGCACGCCGAGCAGGATCAACGGCAGCAGGCCCATTGGCCCGCGCCCGTAATCCAGGAGCGTGGTCTTCCAGTCCTCACGCGGTATGTCGCGGGCGGCGGGTGGGGCGGGGGCGGGCGTGTCGCGCATCTCGCTGACGAGGGACTCGGCCAAGGCGAAGACGTCGGGGAAGCCGTAGCGCCGCCGGGCGATGGCGTCGGTCACGCCGGCCGTTTCCAGCAGCGCGGCGACGTGCAGCACGTTGACCGGTTGGGCGCACGCCTTGCGCACCTCCTCGAGGAGCGCGCCAGGCGATTCGGAGACGAAAGATGCCGCGCCAGGTGGCGGGCCAGATGGCGCGCCAAGTGGCACGTCAAGTGGCCCCCCGCTTGACGCGATGTTTGGCGCGTCGATGATTGAGACGGCGAAGGCGCTCATCGGGTGACAACCTCCCGGTGCTCCGGCGCCGTTTCGTACACGAAATCCAGTTCCGGGTGACGGTAGCGATTTTCGGTCAGCAGCCGTTGGTAGGCGGTGAGATAACCGCTGTTGCACTGCTGCAGGCTGAATTGGCTGAGCGCTTTCTCCCGGGCCTGGCGGCCTAGCTCGCGCGTCTTTTCGGGGTCCTGGATCAATTCCAGGCACGCGCGTGCCATATCGGCGGGGTTGCGCGGCTCGACGACCAGGCCGCAGCCTTCTAACGCCTCGCTCACGCCGCCCACGTCCGTGCCGACGACGGTACGCTCGCACATCATCGCTTCGACGACGCTGTAGGGGAAGCCCTCGGAGATGCTGGAAAGGACGACGAAATCGCCCTCATTGTAGGCGGCGGCGGCGCTGGCGGCGAATCCGGCGAAGATGACGTTCTCCTGAAGGTTGAGCCGGTCGCGCAAATCGAGGCATTTCTGGTAGTACCCCTCGTTGCCTTTGGGCGGCTTTCCGTACAGGATGAAGCGCGCGTCGGGGCGCGTGTCGCAGACGATCGCCGCGGCGCGGATGAGCGTCTCCAGGTCTTTGAGCGGGTCGATGCGTCCCAGCCAGACGATGGTGGGTGGGGCGTCCGCCGGTTTATGGTGCGTGGAAGGAACGAACTGCTGCGGATCAGGCCCGTTGTAGATCGTCTGGATGATCTCCGGCGCTGCGCCGTTGTGAATCTCCCAGCGGTGATTGTAGTTGCTGCCGGGGGCGATTTTGTCGGCGCTGGCGTAACTCGCTTCCGTGATCCGCTGCGCGAAACGCGCCTGGAATGCGCGCTCGAAGTGGCTCTCCTTTGAGCGGGAAAGCGCCAGCAGCCGCTCGCGCAGGTAGATGCCGTGTTCGGTGAGCAGAAAAGCCGTGCGCGGGCTGCGCGAAGCTACAATCCCGAAAATGCTGCACAGACCGGCGGCGGCGGCGTGTACGATATCGACCTGGGGGATGGGGATAGCGAGCACGGTCAGCCAGCGGTAGACGATCTGCATCATAGTGGTCACTTCCAGGAGCGATACGGGTTGCGGCGGTGTAAGCGTTCCGACACCTTGCTGATAACCGCTGATGCTGTGCGCGCGGAAGCAATCCCAGACAGCCTGCGAGCGCATGGTCGTATCGTAGTCGTAGAACTGAAAATAGACGGCAAGCGCGCGTAGGATTTCGACCAGTTGCAGCGGCGTGGCCTCGTCCGTCCAGATGGCGTCCAGAAAGTCGCTGAAGAGCGGCACAAACTGCGTTTCGATGGCTTTGCGCGGCGCGTTGAACTTGCTCCGCACCACCTGCGCCAGGCTCAGATCGCGCTGCAATTCCAGCACTTCGCCGGTGCCCCACAAAGGTACCGTAATGAGCCGGGTGACATTCTCCGGCAATTCGAAGACCGGCTTTGCGCTTGGATCGGCGACCAGGCTGACGACGACGAAATCGATCTCCGGCAAACCCCGCACGAGCATATCGCACCACGTGCTGACGCCGCCTTTATAGTGCGGATAGCTGCCCTCGTTAACGAGGCACACCGTCATACGGCGCGTTTCCACGCCGGTTTCTTCCGAATGTGCCGGCAAGATGGCAGGCGGAGCGGTGGGGATCCTGAAGCGGGAGTTCATAATTGTTGCCTTTTGCGTTACCGGATGCGCCGTCTTTTTCTGATGCCGAGCACCACGCCCGCGAGGACTGTGAGGGCGCCAAGCCGCGCCACAATGCTTCCCGAAGAAGCTCCCGCCTGCAATCCCACCAGCGAGACGGCGTTCGGCCCGATACCGATGGAAATCGTCCGGTGCCTCACTCTGGCACGACCAGTACTTGCAGTTTCGATTTCTTCGAGCCGGTAGTGGAACGTGTTGCCGCGCCGGTCGTTGGGATCGGTGAAGGTGTACACCTGGCTCCCATTGACCCCAATGATTTCGGTGTTGACCTGCGTCCACGACGCTGGGTTGCCGGGATTGGTCGAGATGTACAGGTTGAACCCGACTGTGTTGGTTTCGATGTCCGTGGTCCAGGTGAGCGTAACCGAACCGGCCAGGACGCTGGCCGAGAAGTCGAGCAGCGTGGTTGGTGTGGCGCTTGCCGCTTCCGATTCGAGCCGCCAGCAGTTGTCGCCGATGGCGGTGACGGTGTAGGTAGCGCCAGATACAGGGGCGTTGTCGGTGTAGGTCTCGGTCGTGAGGCCGTCGGCGAGCAGCGCGCCGTCGCGGTAGACGCGGTAGTAGCGCGCCTGCACGGGATTGCCGTTGGTGTCGGTCGTCACGGCGTTCCAGGTGAGCGTGCTCTGCGCGTCCTCCACGGCGACGGTCAGGCCGCTGAGCTGTTCGGGTACGGAGGGCGGCGCGCCGGGGATGAACAGGCTTTCACCGGCCTCCAGGTCGAAGTAGGAAATCACTTGACCGGCGTAGGTCTCGGTATAGACGGCCAAAGGCGAGTTTATGCCGGTGATGGGGATGCGCGCCGGACTGGTCGCGGTGAGCGTGAGGGCGTCGCCGCAGGTCCACACGGCGCTGGCGCCGGAGGCATCGTAGGCCATGCGCTCCCGCATCTTCGCGCCGATCTCCTGCGTGCGCAGGCTAAGGATCGGAACGGTGTCGTTGTAGAGCGCGTTGTACTTGCCGTAGAGCGATTCCACGAAGTCGGCCATGATCGTGCTGGTGTGTGGCGTCGTGTAGACGATGATGTTATTCATGTGAAACATCGTCGCGTTGATGCTGAAGTCTAGCAGAGTCTCAAGCGATTGGTCTGTGATGGTATCAATAATTTGTTCATAAGTCCTGCTTGTATCGGTATAAACACGGTTGTAATATTCGGTTTCATCCTGCGGTGTCACCGCGAAGTAGAAGATGTTGTTCGCATGGCGGGGAATCAACAAAACTTCCGGGTTGGAAACGTACGGGATACCGGTGTTGGGTGAGGGGTTGGTGTACGTCGGCACGACAGACGCATTGGCGTGGATATAGCGCACGCCCAGGTCGTAGGCGGCGGTAATGACATTTGGGTTGGCCAGGCCGGAGTAAGCGCCTGTCAGTAAGGTCGTGGTCGTGTAGTCTGTGAAGTTCAGAAAGCCGGCAAGATCGTTATTCTTCATAATCTCATTATAGCTCAGGTTGTAATCAGCCGTATCAAGGTCCGCGTGGGTATAAGTATGGTTGAGCCAGATGAATTCCTGTTCCAGCTCCAAAGCTTTCGCGGTGAGCGTGCCCGGCAGAACGGCGCCGAGGGGACCGCCGGGATACCCCGCGCGGTCCTCTTCGGTGCCGAGGCCGTTGAACGGCATTTCGATCTTGAAATCCGCAGCGTTGGGTACGTTCGTCCTGAAGTCGTTCATCCACGCCACCAGACTGTCAAGGTCATAGGGGGAGAGACGGTGAGTTTTCTGATCGACAATGATGGTTTGTGTGTCAGAATCCCACCCGTCTCCCCACGCGAAAATATCATCCGGCTGGGGGATAAAATAGACCTTGCGCTCTCCCAAAAAGATGCCTCTGGTGGCCCAGTTGATGATGCCATAGGGCAGTACCCGCGCGTGGATGTGGATCGGCGGTTTGGCCGGGTAGTTCGACGACCAGGTGAAGGCCAGGATTTCGCGCCCATCGCCGGGACGGAAGATCGCCATAACGATGTAACCGTTTTCATCCAGGAAGAGCGGGGTAACGTCCATGCCCACGGTGGTGGTGGCCGGATAGCCGTAGGTAAACGCACTCAGCTTCAGCCCGCCAGGCCCCGCTTCGGGTTTCAGGTAAGGAAAGACCTCACGTCCTGCATCGGTCGCCGTAATATCCACCGGTCCGGCCATGCCGATGCCGGGTGAATCGCAAGTTGGGTCGACAAGCGCACATTCCATTCCATTGAGCGAGGGGCTCGGGATGCTGTACCACGTGACCTGCCGCACGCCGAAATTGCGCTGGTAGGCGGCGATCACTTCGCGCGTTTCGAACGGCAAGCCCCACCAATCGTCGCTGGTGGTGAAGAAGATCGCGTAGTAATTGCCGTGGCTGACGCCGTCCCACAAATCTGCTTCACTGACTGTTTCGCTCGCGCTTAAATCAACCGTATCGTATGGAATACCCACGACGTCCAGGAATGACTTGACCATATTGTACGGATGTTCCTTGGGTGGAGATGCGTTGGTGTCTAAAAATCCGTTTCCGTGGACGACCAATATCCGCATGTCAATCGTCGGCGCGGTGGTGAAGACCGTGGTATCGGTAATCGGCGCCGCTACCGTGATAAGCCCGTCTGGCGGGGTGAAGGTTTGCAGGCGCATCTCCGGATAGAACCACGGTTCAGCCGGCAGAACCGGCGGCACATACGGATCGGCGCCTACGTTGCTCGGCCTTATGGTCACCGCACCTGCGAGAAGGAACACTACAATCATCAAAACACGAATAAACTTTTTCATTTTTGCACCCTCACTTTGGCTCTCTGTCTATACACTTTATGAAGATGTGTATTTATGATGATATTATATATTTTTATCATAATAATGTCAAATTTAGTTCAAATTAGTCGTACAGTGGTCACAGACTCTAAGCTTGCGGTGGCGTGGTCGGAGACCGGCCACAGTTTTTTGGGGAAGTTAGAGAAACTCGTTCAACCTGTGGAGCAGGGGCAGCAATGCCGTCGGGGTTTTGATCGTGTACTGTGGAATTTCTGAGGCGTCAGCGGGGACTTTGGACCGGCGCGGCGCCCAATCCAGCCACACGCTGACGAGGCCGAGCGCGTTGGCGCCTTTCACGTCACGGGCGAGGTTGTTGCCGACCATCACCACACGCCCGTAATTCACGCGGGAAATGCCGAGTTGATCCAACGCGTGGATGAAGATGCGCGGGTCCGGTTTTTCGACACCCACCTGTTCAGAAATGGCGAAAACGTCGAAGCAATCGTACAAATCGTACTGGGTGAGGATATTGGTGAAGGTCGCTGCGGGTCCATCAGCGACCAAGGCGAGTGGATACCCCAGGCGCTTCAGTTCGCGGACGATGTCCGCCGCGCCAGGGATGAGATCGGCGCGCAGGGTCACGCCGTGGGCGTCTTTGACTTCGCTGCCTTCGTCGGCCAGCGTGTCGCCGCAGTCGAAGCAGATGGCGAGAAGATGGCGTGGGGTGTCGATGTTTGCCTCCTACGTTGTGGCCAGCGCTTGCGCGATCACCTGGGCCAGCACTTCCAGACTTGGCGGTTTGAGGAGCCACTCCACGTTTAGATGGGTCCAGTTCTCCTTGAGCGGGTGGCCCGTGAGCAGGACGACGGGCGTGTCGATACTGCGCTGTTGCATAGCCTCGATGAGATCGAGACCACCCATCTCTGGCATCACGACATCACTGAGGACCAAGGCGATTTCCGCTGGGTGTTCTTCCAGTATAGACAACGCCTGCTGGCCGTTTTCGGCGACTCGGACCCGGTAGTTGAGCGCCGTCAGGCTATCCGCCAGTGCCTGGCGGGTTGGAAGGCTGTCTTCGACAACGAGTATGCTTTGACCTTGTCCTGTGGCCAGTTCGGGAAGCTCAATATCGAGTCGCGCTGCTGCTGTGGTCTTTATCGCCGGCAAGTGGATGATGAATGTCGTGCCCGCGCCCACTGCGGTTTCGACGCGAATCTGCCCATCGTGCATGCCCACGATGCCGTAAACCTGCGCCAGGCCCAGGCCCGTGCCCGCGCCGGGTTCTTTGGTGGTGTAGAACGGATCGAAGATGTGCGGCAATACGTCGGCGGAGATGCCTGTGCCGGTGTCAGCAACGGTAAGTTTGATCCATTCTCCGGCGCCAATCCCATGGACTGGATCGGCCTCGGCGTCGGTGATCTGGAGGCGGGTCAGGTCGAAGCGCAGCGTGCCGCCGTTGGGCATGGCGTCCCGCGCGTTGACGGCGAGGTTCATCAGCACCTGTTGCAGCGCCGTAGGCGAGCCGAGGAGCACGTAGTCGGCAGCGGGACCGGAGTCCAGTGTGACCGTGATGTTTTCCGGTAAGATGCGCTTCAGGAGTTTGACCTCTTCTTTCAAAAGCGGCAGTAGATCAAAGGGGCGTCGCTCCAGGATCGCACGGCGGCTGAAATCGAGGATTTGCTGGATCAACTGTGTGGCGTGCAGCGCCTGTTGGTAGATGGTGATGAGGCGCTCCTGGACCTTGGTGGGTACGCCCTCCGTGCGCATCGACATCTGCGCGTACAACACGACCGTCGCCATGATGTTGTTGAAGTCGTGGGCGATACCGGCAGCGAGTTGGCCCACAGCGGCCAAGCGCTCTTGCTGCTGGCTGCGCTGCTCGATCAACTTCTGTTGCGTCACGTCGCGGATGACGAGGACCCAACCCTCGGCCTTCGCGCCGCTTTTGATGGGACGCGCGAGCGCCTGAAAGCTGCGGGTTTCGTGTTCCAGCTCGTGCCAGAGTCCACCCGGAAGCGAAGCCAACAGTGTCTCCAGTGGGTAATCTGCCAGATGCGTCAGCACGCCGCCGACATCGATGCCGGCGAGGGTGCGCAGGTCTCCCTGACCCAGACGGTTCGCCGTTAGCACGCGCCCTTGATTATCAAGGAGCACCACGCCTTCCGGCACGGTGTCCATCACCTGCTGCACCTGGCGCGCTTGCTCTTGCACGCGGTCGAGCAGCCGTTCGCGTTCTTGTTCGGCTTTGCGCCGTTCTTCCAGGCGGCGGCGGGCCAGCGCGAGCGCGTTGTGGAGACTGTTCAGGGCGATATCGGACGTGATGACGATCAAAAACAAACTGAAGCTGAAGTTGATCCACCCGGCAATCTGAGGCACGGGAAACAGTTGGGGCAGCGGATGCCCCAACTGGGCGCTCAGTGCCATGGTCAGTCCTGCCAGACTGCTGGCAACCGCGATGACGATCATCGCCTTCGATCCTAGAAGCAACCCGCCAATGATGGTCAGTGAGAGATAGTACACGGCGTCGATGCTGTTCATCCCACCGGCGAACGCGACCAATCCGGTGACGACGAGCCAGATACCGGCCAGAATCAGGATGCTGGCGCTACGCATACGGCCCCGGTACATCAACGTCCGTGAAATCGTCAAGACGGCCGCCATTCCTGTGACGACCATAAGACTGCCCATTTTCTCGACGAAGATAAACACCGAGGCAAAGCCGGCCAGCGCCGTCACGGCGATGAGGGCCAGTTGCAGTGCATTGAGCACGCGGGCGGCCCGGCTTTTCTCCTCGTCGTCTGCAAACGTGGGCGGGGTCATATACCGTTCCAGCAAGTTGCTCATAGCCATAGACGTGATTCAGCTTTCAAAATGGACGCCGCCACCAGCGTCATCCGCTTGGAGTGCCTGGCGCAAGTCGGCGTAAGGGAGCGCGCGTGAGCCGATGCCGCGCGCTGCGCAGAGCGCCGCCGCCGTGCCCGCCGCCTGGCCCTGCCCCATACAGCAGACGGTGTTGCGGGTGGACATGTGCGCCTCGTGGTCGGAGGTGATGAGCATCCCGGCAGCCCAGAGGTTGTCGATCCCTGTGACGAGCAGCGCGCGATAGGGGATGCCGTAAGTCCCGCCGTTCTTGATTTGCAGGCGGGGCGCACTGTCGTGAAAGCCGTAGACCAGCACATCGTCGGGGAAGTGGCGGCCTTCAAGCACATCGTCCAGGGTGATATCGTAATCGCACGCAATCAACCGGCCGCGCCGGATGCAGAGGGTGGGGCTGCTGCGGGCGATGAAAGCCTTCTCGCAACCGGGGATGTAGCGGCGCAGCAATGCAATGGCGCGCGCTTGGCGCTTCCGCAGTTCAAGTTCCGCTTCGGCGGCAGCGTCCCGGTGGGTGGGACTGACCGGCATTTGGACGTTGAGCTTGATGAACATAAAGTAATCGTCGTGCACGGTGGTGGTGACGAACGACATCCCAATTTCGTGGGCCTCGGCGACGAATTCCGCGGGCAACTTACGCGCCGCGCCGTCGGTACGCACGATTTGGTCGGGTTTGTCGCTGCGCCAACCGCGCGCGTACTGGCTCACCGCGTCGTGGGCGGCGAAGAAGGCGTGGTAGGCGTCTACGTTCACGCCACCGACGCCGATGCTATTGGCGACGGGATAATCGTTCGGTTCGGTGTAGTCCGCGCCTGCGTGTGCTGCCAGGTCGCCGTAGCCAGTGCAATCCACGAACGCTTTGGCGTACACCGCCTCGCGCCCAGCGTGACTCTCGGTGAGCACGCCCTTGATCCACGCGCCGTCGATAATCGCGCCGGTCAGTAGCGTGTTGACGGCGACATGGACGCCGGCCTCGCGCAGCATCTCGAAGACCACCCGCTTGTAGATTTCCGTGTCGATGGCGGTACAAATCGAGTCGTAATCGTACCCTATCAGCATCTCCGCGTGTCCGGTCGCGCCGCCGGCCTGCGCCACGCGCTCGACGATCTCGAAGGGGATGCCCTTGACGACCTGGCGCTTTTCCACGCCAGGGAATGCCTTCCATAGGTTGTAGAAGCTATGGAGCGCCGTCCCGCCTTCCACGACCATGCCACCGGGATAACCTTTGGCTTCGATCAGCATCGTCTGCGCGCCATTGCGCGCGGCGGCAAGCGCCGCCACGACACCGGCCGTCCCGCCGCCGACAATCACCACGTCACATGCCCGCACGGGCACGCGTTTTGCAGGTTCTTCGTAATAGCTCATATATGCTCCTTGGTGAGATGGTGATTGGTAACTGGTAACCCGTAACGGGTAATCGGGACTACGCATCACCTGATTACTGATTACCAATTACCAGTTACCGATCATTCGAATTCGGCACGGACTTCGCGGGCGATAGCGAGCCAGCGGTCGAAGCGCTCCGGATGGTGTTCGCACGTGTGGGTGTCCTTGAGGATCATCTCCATCACGCAACCGTGTTCCTGCGTGACTGCGACGGCGTGACGGATATAGGCGCGGATACGCTCTTCATCGAAATGCCCGACCAGGTGCGCGGGGTTGGGCTTCCACGAGAAGATGTAATCCCCTTTGAGCTGCGGCGCGCACTTGTCCACGTTGGCAAACGGCGAAATGGAAATACGCCGGATGTGGGGGATGGTGAGGACGTCTGCCATTTTGCGCGTGAGGTCTTCGCAGCAACCGTAGCCGGTTAGCCCAAAGGGTTCGAGCAGGCGTTTCTCATACTGCAAGATGAACTCGGCGTGCATTTTGGGCGACACGCCGGCCATCTCCTGCGCCTCGGCGCTGGCCCACATGTCGCAGGGGCGCACGCGGTCGGGATCGAAACCCGGTGCGGGCAACTCGTCGGTGTAGCCGTTGCCGCCGGAGTTCTGGTAGGTGGCGTCGTTGTTGAGCGAAAGTAGATTCTGATCGATATATTGCTGCAAGACATGCTGGTGCCCTGCGGTGAGGAAGGCCATCGCCTCGTGGACCCAGCCGGGATTGAGCGCCATGTCGGTCATCGTCTCTTCCAGGCCGCGCCAGCCGGTGTATTCGGCCATCAGGTGATAGGAGACGTGCGCCACGCCTTTGAGTTGCACGTCGAGGATGTCGCCGAAGAGATCGTGCGCCTCGGCAAGCGCCTGTTGGGTGGCGGGTTCGTCGTAGGCGATTTCGGGGAAGCGCAGCTTTTGCATGTCGGCGGGCGTGTGGATCACCGGATCGAAATGCCACGCGCCGCGCGCTTCGGGGCTGGCGATGTGCTGCGCCTCCAATCCCCATCCGGAGTTGTGGATGACTTTGTTGACCACCCAGGTTTTTTCGATCACGGTATCGTCCTGGAAATGTTCGTGGTAGTAAATGCGGCTGCGCAATTGCCACTCGATGCGCCGCGCGACGTCATCCTCGCAGGCCAGGTCTTTGTCCGTGAGCAGTTCTTCCCACGAGCCTTCGGGGAAGACGAGGATCATCGGGCGCGTGGTCCTGAGGCTGTTGTGCAGCTTCCACAGTTCACGTCGTTCCGCCTGGATGGGTAGCGCGGCGATTTCGGCCACCCGGCGGGCCAATTTACGTAATATCGTTCGGTCAGTGGTCGTGATCATCGTGTCAAAATATCGATCAACGCACTGATGCCAATCGCGACCGCGCCGACAGCGCCGGCTTTGAGGGCATAGGCCGTACGCTTGTCCAGCCCCCTGCGTTCAGACTGAATAATCGTCTGCGCGACTTGCATATCCATCCCGGCGGTCAGTCGATTGTCGAAATAGCCTCGGCTGGTGTTCAATCCTGCCAGGACGGCGGGCATTGCAGTGATCATGGCGATGATCCCTGCCCAGAACATGCGCTCGCTCCACACCGCGCCGGTGCAGCGCGTACCGAACAGGCACGAGACGCTGACAACAACGAAGAGACCTATATCGGCAAGTAGAATGATACCGAGGAAACGGCCGATGCTTACCAACGCTTTTTTAACTTTCTCCACAGGTGTACCTCCGCAGTCGTTTGTTGCTGAATGATTATCCCCATTATATATCGAGAGAACAAGAGTACCAGACAAATGCTAACTGGAGAACCGGTGATTGTAACGCGCGAGGGCGTGATTCAGAATTTCGTTGACGAATTCCTGGTATGTCTCCCCGGCCACTTCCGCCGATTGCGCGAACCAGTAGCTCGCGTCGATGCCGGCGATGGGATTGAGTTCGAGCACGTAGAGCGTCCCATCGGCATCCAGGCGCATTTCCATACGACACCAATCCCGGCAGCCCAACGCCTGGTAAGCGCGCAGCGCCGTTTGCTCGATGGCTGCCTGAAGCTCAGGCGTGACGTTAGCCGGGCAGATGGATTGGTGTGGTATCTTCGGCATGAAGCCCCCCCACAATTCGGGGAAACGCGCAATGACCGCCGGGTCCGGCTCGAAGAGCACGATCCCGCGCGGCTGCGAGAATACGACTTCGGTGATCGGCAGAGGGCGCGGCGGATGGTTGCCCAGGATGCCGATAGTGAATTCCCGTCCTTCGATGAATTCTTCGACGAGGGCCGGTTCGTGGTAGGTGTCGATGAGATACGCAACCTGCCGCCGGAGCGCGGTTTCGTCGTCCACCACCGAATTCTCGGATAACCCTATGCTCGACCCTTCTTCCAGCAGTTTGGCGATCAGCGGGAAGCGCAGTTCCGGATTCAGAGGCGCGTCCGGGTGTTCCATCACCTGGAAGCGTGGGGTGGGGATGCCGTAGTGCAGCAGAATTTCCTTCGCGCGCGCTTTGTTCAGGCATAGCGCCAGGGTTAGCGGTCCCGACCCGGTGTAGGGCAGTTTCAACATCTCGCAGACGGCGGGAATATAGGATTCGCGGCTCTCACCATGCCGCCCCTCGGCGATGTTGAACACGATGTCCGGCGCGGCGGCCTTCAACTGCGGCGCGATGGTCTCGTCGGCTTCCAACAGCACGACGGTGTGCCCGGCGCTTTCGAGTGCGGCCTGCAAGCTCGCGATCGTCTCCTCGGAATCGTATTCGGCCAGAATGTCAGCGGGCAGTCCATTTAATTGTTCGGGGTGGATGAGATTGTATACCAGCGCAACTTTTGCCATCCTGTTTTCCTTTCTTTGTAATATAGTTTTGAAACCGGGCGCAAAGCACTATAGTTTACCCGGAAACCGCAAATAATTAAGCACACTGCATTGCCTAGACGAACCATCCTCCCAGGAAGCACGGCCTTATGCGCAGCTTCCCGGAAGGTGCAACTGCCCAAACCTGACTTTAAACCTATCTTCTGGTAGGCGACAACCTGACCTGTCTTACGGTACAGTAGACGGTAGACGGTAGACAGGGGAGGTTAGAAATCTGTTCAGTCCGTTGACATTTTTAAGGAGGAAATTTATGAACACATCACGGTCGAAGAAACTTGGAGGCTTTATGGTTTTCGTACTCATCGTCATTATGCTGGTGATTGGCGTGTTGCTCGTCTCGCAGTGGAGGGCGCATACGCCGCCGATTCTGGGGGCGGACGGTAAGCCGTTGCCGGGCAGCATCGCCGCGCTGGAAAAAGTCAAACTTGGCGGTGTGAACCAGTGGCTCATCATTCGCGGTCACGACGTACACAAGCCGGTGTTGCTGTTCCTCTCCGGCGGCCCTGGCGCGAGCGAGGCCGGGCGTGTGTTGCGCTTCAACGCCGAACTGGAAAAGCACTTCGTCGTCGTCATCTGGGAACAACGCGGCTGCGGTAAGTCGTATCCCGCGCTGCGTCCCAAATCCGCGCTGACCGTGGAACAATACGTCACCGACATCATCGAATTGACCGATATGCTCCGTGCGCGCTTTGACGAGGAGAAAGTCTACCTCGTTGGTCACTCGTGGGGCACGATTATCGGCGCACGGGCGGTGCAGGCGCAGCCTGACCTGTTCCACGCTTACGTCGGCACGGCGCAAATGGTGAATGTGCAAGAAACCGACCGGATGATCTACGATATGGTGCTCGAACACTCCCGCAAAACCGGTGACGCCAAGTTCGTGCAGACGCTCGAAAAACAGGGGCCGCCGCCGTACTTCGGGAAGAACCCTATCGGCCCCTACGCCACGCTCTTTGGGCGCGAATACCAGCTCTTTGAAGTCCCCAACATCAAGAACGCCGAATACCGCCGCGATGGGGACGCCATTATGTTGATGCTCAAACAGCCCGAATACGGCTGGCTCGACCGGCTGTACTATCTGCTCGGGATGATGAACACGTTCAACGTCGTCTATCCACAGTTGCAGGAGATGGACTTGCGCCGCGACACCACCCAGTTCGACCTGCCCGTGTACATCGTGTTGGGGCGGCACGATATGAACAATCCTTCTCAACTCCCCGAAGATTACTTCAACCGGCTGGAAGCCCCAAGCAAGCAGTTGGTTTTCTTCGAGGACTCGGGGCACGGTATGATTTGGGAGGAAGCCGGCCCGTTCCACAGTTTGATGGTGGATACCGTCCTCCCCGAAACCTATCGATAACAGGAGAATAGACAATGAATAAGCGAAACATCTTTCTGGCTTTTGTTATCCTTGTCCCACTGGTGTTTGCCGCTCTGATTGGCTTTCGTCAGCAGCAGGCGGCGCGTGACGTAGAAGAGGAATGGACGCATTTCATCGCCGACGCGCCTCCCCTGGCGACTACCTCCAGGCTGGAAATCGTCCCGCTGTATGAGGCGGTCAGCGCCAGCCCTGACCTTATCACTGGACACGGCATCTCGTACCTGATTCGTACCGACTCGACCACCATTTTGCTGGATGTCGGCGATAACCCAGATAAGGCGAGTGTTGCGCCCTTCGCGCGAAACATGGCGACTCTGAGCATCTCCTGGGACGAGGTGTACCGGGTGGTGATTTCTCATCCACACCCCGACCATGTTGGCGGATTGGCAGCCTGGCGAAAGCGCACAATCTCGTTTGGTGAGTTGCCGGGCGGCCTGGGCGAACGGCTGGTCTTTGTCCCGCACGTCACGACCTACAAAGGCGCCGTCCACGCCACCATTCCGACCTTGCCGGCGCCCGACATCGCCACAACCGGCGTCATTTCCTATCTTGAAGTCTGGCCGGTCTCGCTGTTTGCGCCCAAAGGCGGCGAACAGGCGTTGGTGGTGCATGTCGCCGGGCACGGTCTAGTGCTGATCACCGGCTGTGGACATCCCGGTCTGGAAAGACTGGTGACGCGCGCCGAGTCCTTGTACGGTGAGCGGGTTGTTGGCGTGGTGGGCGGATTGCATTACCTGAATACGACGGCGGAGTCACTCCAGCCGAAGATTGAGTTTTTGCACTCCCGCCAGCCGGAACTGGTCGCCCTCTCACCGCACGACAGCGGTGCGGAAGCTCTGGCTGCGTTCGAGAGCGCCTTCTCTGGCGCATATCACACTTTGACTGTTGGCGAGTCTATCCAGTTTCCCTAATGAGTATAGCTAAACGTCCCCTACACATGGTATAATGCGGTCATCCTGAGAGCCAGGTGAGGAGACCGGATGCCCGTTATGCTTTTACGGACCAAACTCTACCGGCCTACGCCGCGCCCGGATTTGATTCCCCGGGCGCGGCTGTGTGAACGCCTGTACGCCGGTCTGTGGACAGGCGACGCCTTCGGGCGCAAGCTGACCCTCATCGCCGCGCCCGCCGGTTTCGGCAAAACTACGTTGATTCTGGATTTTGGAAGCGATCCACAATCCACAATCCAAAACCTAAAATCGACCTGGCTTTCCCTCGATGAGGCCGACAATGACCCGGTGCGCTTCCTGCGCTACGTCGTCGCCGCGCTGCAAAGCGCGCTCCCGGAAGTGGGCCGCGAGGCTGCGTCGCTGCTGGAACTCGGCGCCCCCGCTTCTCTGGAAGAGGTGCTTGCGGGCCTCATCAACGAGATTGCCGCCGCAGGTTGTCCTGTCATCCTGACTCTGGACGATTACCACGTCATCCACCACACCGGCATCGAGCCGCTGCTGACCTTCTTGCTCGACCACCAGCCGCCTAATCTGCACCTCATCATCGCCAGCCGGAGCGACCCGGCATTGCCCCTCGCGCGGTTGCGCGTGCGCGGTCAACTGCTTGAAGTGCGCGCCCGCGACTTGCGCTTTACCGAAGACGAAGCCGCCGCTTTCTTCACGCAGACGATGGGGCTGACGCTGCGCCCGGAGTGGGTCGCCGCCCTGGAACAGCGCACCGAAGGCTGGATCGCCGGGCTGCAACTCGCGGCGCTTTCGATGCAGGGACGCGATGATGCTCAGGCGTTCATTCAGGATTTCACGGGCAGCCAGCACTTTGTGTTGGAGTATCTGGTGGACGAGGTGTTGCAGCGCCAATCGGCATCACTGCAACAGTTCTTGCTCGAAACTTCCATACTCCAGCGCATGTGTGCGCCGTTGTGCGATGCGGTGACAGCATCCGCGGAAAGTGACGAAGTGCTGGCGGACCTGCAACGCCGTAATCTTTTCGTCATCCCGTTGGATGACGAGCACTATTGGCTGCGTTATCATCACCTGTTTGCCGAATTCCTCAAAAGTCATCTGAAACGCACGCGCGCCGACGTTTTGCCCGTGCTGCATCGCCGCGCGGCGGAATGGTTGCAGGGGCATGACTACCCGGAAGAGGCTTTGCATCATGCCTTTGCCATACCTGATTACCCGTATGTCAGCCGGCTGGTGGTCGATAATTGGCGGCAGGTCTACCATACAGGCCGTCTGGATACCGCCGTGCGCTGGCTCGAATCGTTGCCCGGCGACCTGCTTCGCCAATCGCCGGCGTTAGGGGTGGCATACTGCTGGACCTTGTTCATACGCGGGGATTATAACCGGATCGCTTCATATCTCGACGACATCACGCAAGCCTTCGACCGCCTGGTGGCCTCCGGCGAGTTGCCGGCCGCGCATCCTGAGTACAACATCATTTTGCATCAAGTGATTTTGTTACGCGCCATTGTGATGCGGCATCGCGGCGATGTCGCTGGCGCCATTCAGGAGGTCGAACACCTTTTGCCCACGGTTGCTGAACTTCGGGAAACGTTAGGCCAGGTGGTTGTGGATATGGGCTACACGGCGTGCTATTCGCAGATGGGGTATAACTATGTGGCGGCCAAAGATTTGGAGCGGGCGGATGATTACCTGAGTCGCGTCAGTTCTCACGCGCGCGCCTGCGGCAACTTCTTCTCCCTGGCGCACGCGACGATGGAATGGGCGCGCATCAATCTGGTTCAAGGGCGCGTGGAGCGGGCCGAAGAAATCTGTCGCCGTGAGTTGGCGCTGGCAGAACAGCCGCCCTATGCCGATTATCCGGCTTTTTGTTTGATTCAACTGGCGCTGGCGGATGTGCTGCGCGTCAGGAAAGCGTGGGACGAAGCGGAAAGTCTTCTCCGCCAGGGATTGGACACCGCCCGCAGAAGCGGCCACGCATACTACCTAGCGCAGGGGTATCTGATTGCGGCGCGGTTGCATCACGCGCAAGGCAAACCCACCCAGGCACAAGAGGATGTCCAGCAGACGGAACAGATTGCGGTTGCCATTCACAATCGTTTCCTGGATGAAGCGATCACGCAGACCAGGGAAACGTTGAAAAGCAAAACATCGCCAGCACAACCCTTAATCGAGCCGTTGAGTGAACGTGAACTCGAGGTCTTGCGGTTGATTTGCGCGGGCAAGTCGAACCAGGAAATTGCCGATGCACTTTTCCTTGCGCTCAACACCGTCAAGCGCCACGCCAACAATATCTATGGCAAGTTGGGCGTCAGCCGCCGCGCGCAGGCCATTATCGAGGCCCGCCGGTTGGGGTTGGTGTAAGCTTTCAGCTATCAGCTCTCAGTTATCAGCAGGAAAATCGCCTAACACCAAAGTGTTAGGCGATTTTTTATTCAGAATCCCACTTGGGTGTGTTCCAAAGGGGAATCATTTGCCGTATAGTAATGACATGAAAACAGAAAACGACGCCATAGTTTACGAAATCCGGTTGAAAGGTCATCTGGGCCAAAACACGTTGATTTGGTTTGAAGATTTCACTGTGGAATATAGCCCTGATGGTGAAACGATACTGCGTGGTCCCATTGTTGATCAGGCGGCATTGAATGGCATTCTCACGCGCATCTGTAACCTGGGCCTGAGTCTGACGTTGTTCCGGCAAATGGAGTGAAGAACAATGCTATATTACAGAACGATACGTAACGATATTCTGAGAAGCAAAGCGATCACGCTGACCACGATGCTGTTTGTCGTCGCGGCGGCCATGCTGGTGGCGCTGGCAGCCGTCCTGGTCGTCAACCTGGCGGGTGCGATTGATACGCTGATGACGCAGGCGAAAACGCCGCATTTCACGCAAATGCACGCCGGTGAACTGGACGCGGCGCGGCTGGCGGCTTTTGCCGGACAGAATGCGCATGTCGCCGATTTCCAGGCGCTGGAGTTTCTGAACGTGGACGGCGCACAGTTTGTATTTGAAAGCGGTTCGTTGGCAGCCAGCGTCCAGGATAATGGATTGGCGGTGCAGAGCGAAAGGTTCGACTTCCTGCTTGACCTGGATGGAAACATCATCCAGGTCGCCGACGGGGAAATCTATGTCCCCATTACCTATATGCAGAGCGGCATCGCCCAGATTGGCGAGACGGCGACCGTAGCCAGCAAAACGTTCACCATTGCGGGCGCGCTCCGCGATTCACAAATGCAACCGCTGCTCTCCTCGTCCAAGCGTTTCCTGGTGAGCCAGAATGATTTCACGGCGCTCAAGCCGTTCGGTAGCGTGGAATACTTGATCGAGTTCCGGCTGCATGACCTGGACAGGCTTGGCGCGTTTGAGGCGGCCTACACCGCCGCCGGGATCGAGGCCAATGGGCCGACGCTCACTTATGCGTTGTTCAGGATGTTCAACGGCCTTTCCGATGGGCTGATGATTGCGGTCATTCTGCTGATCAGCGCGCTGGTGATTGCCATTGCCTTCCTATGTATCCGTTTCACGCTGCTGGCAAAAATCGAGGATGACTACCGCGAAATCGGTGTGATGAAAGCCATCGGTCTGCGCGTTGCGGACATCAAGAAAATCTACTTGACCAAATACGTAGCCATCGCAGCGGCCGGCAGCCTGCTCGGGTACGGGCTTTCCTTTGTCTTTCAGGATGCGCTGCTCGCCAACATCCGGCTGTACATGGGCGAGAGCGAAAACGCCTCCTTGGCGCCGCTTTTGGGCATCGTGGGTGTCGCGTTGGTCTTTCTGGCCATCAGCGCATACGTGAACGGCGTGCTCGGACGCTTTCGCACAATCTCCCCGGCGGAGGCTGTCCGTTTTGGGGTTTCGCAGGAAAAAACGGGTGGGGGAAAGCGTTTCCGCCTGAATATGAACAAGTTGCTGGGCACGAATGTTTTCTTGGGCGTCAAGGATGTGCTCGCCCGTAAAAGCCTGTATGTCACTATGCTGACGGTGCTGGTGCTGGCGGCGTTCATCATCATCGTCCCGCAGAATCTGCACAACACCATCTCCTCCGACAGTTTCATCACCTACATGGGAGTGGGGGACAGCGACCTGCGCATTGACATTCAGCAGACCGACCACATCGCCGAAAAAGCGGCGGAAATCGCGGTGGCGATGGAGGCGGATCCGTCCATTTCCCGGTTTGTGGTGCTGACCACCCAAACCTTCGGCGTGAAACTGGATGATGGGTCAGAGGAGCGAATCAAGGTGGAACTCGGCGACCATTCGATTTTTCCCCTCACCTACATTCAGGGGCGCGCTCCCTCGGCGGAGAACGAAATCGCGCTGTCGGTGCTGAATGCCCGCGAGATGGGCAAAAAGGCAGGGGACGTCGTCACGCTGGTCATTAACGGGCGCGAGACCACGCTGACGGTCTGTGGCATCTATTCCGATGTGACCCACGGCGGCAAATCCGCCAAAGCGGTGTTCTCCGACCCTGCGGCGGACATCATGTGGAGCGTCGTCACCGCCGAACTTGCAGACCCGGCGCTAGCGAGTGAAAAGGTGGCCGAGTATGCGGACCGGTTCGCTTTCGCCAAAGTCTCGGACATTGACGAATTCATCCGGCAGACCTACGGCGCAACAATCAACGCCATTGGCAAGGCGGCTTATGCCGCAGTCGGCGTGGCGCTGACGCTCACCGTGCTGATTACCCTGTTGTTTATGCGCATGTTGGTTTCCAAAGACCGCTACGCGATTGCGGTTATGAAAGCGTTCGGTTTTACGAACGTGGACATTCAGGCGCAGTATGTGGCGCGCTCGGTCTTTATTCTCAGCGTGGGCATTGTGCTCGGAACCCTGCTGGCAAACACGCTCGGCGAGGTCCTGGCGGGGGCGGTGATTGCTTCGTTTGGAGCGGCCTCCTTCAAATTCATCGTCAATCCGGTCTTCGCTTACCTGCTCAGCCCGCTGCTGATGGCGGCAGTGGTGCTGGCGGCCACAGTCTTCGGCACGCTGGACGCGGGCCAGATCAAAATCTCTGAAAGTATCAAGGAGTAAACCATGAATACCCTCATTACCGGTGAAAACATTGTCAAATCTTTCGGCCTCGGAGACGAAAAACGCAACGTCCTCGACGGTATCTCGGTGGACATCCCCCAGGGCGAGTTCGTCGCCGTGATGGGGCCTTCGGGTTCGGGAAAATCCACCCTGCTGTATGCCCTGAGCGGCATGGATAACGTGGACAGCGGAAGCATCACCTTCGACGGCGTGGATTTATCGGCGCTCAAAGAGAACGAACTCGCCGACCTGCGCCGCACCAAAATGGGCTTTGTCTTCCAACAGCCGACGCTGCTGCGGAACCTGGATATTCTCGATAACATCATCTTGCCTTCTATGCGCGATGGCCGCAAAAATGGGGCGCGGCTCACCGAAAGAGCTAAACGGCTGATGGAAAAAACCGGTATCGCCGGGCTGGAGAACCGCGACATCACCCAGGCTTCGGGTGGACAGCTTCAGCGGGTCGGCATCTGCCGCGCGTTGATGGGTGACCCGAAAATCATCTTCGGCGACGAGCCGACCGGCGCCTTGAATTCAACCGCGTCCAATGAGATTATGGCGCTGCTGGCCGACATCCATCGCAGCGGCGTGACGATCCTGCTGGTCACGCACGATGTCAGAGTGGCGGCCAAAACCGAGCGCGTACTGTTCCTCCTCGATGGCAAAATCGCCGGAGAATACCGGTCTGCCGTGTACGATGCAACGCGCGACGACCTCAAGGCCCGCGAGGAAAGCCTCACCGCCTGGCTGGCCGAAATGCAGTTCTGAAGTGGAGGAGACCTCATGATTACTCTTTTTGACTTGCGAACTAACCCGGACCCTGAAACCGTCGCGGCCATTGCCGCCCTGTATGACGAGCAACCACGCTACAAGGCGCTTGACCCCGCCGCAATCAAGGCGTGTATTGGGTGTTGGGCTTGTTGGTGGAAGACGCCGGGCCGGTGTGTTCACAAAGACGCGCTGGCGGAAAGCTATGCAGACTATGTCAATGCTGACAAAGTGATCTTGCTCATGGATACGGCCCAGGGCTTTATCAATCACAACGCCAAAGCCTTTATTGACCGCACGATCCCGCATTATCATCCCTACATTGAACTTGTGGACGGCGAATGTCATCACAAAGCGCGCTATGCGCGTTACCCGGAGCTGCACTTTTACTATGATGAGCAGGGACTCACATCAGAAGAAGCACAAGTCATTGAGGACTATCTCTACAGGACGGCGTATCATTTCCGGTCGAAAGCGTATCGCATCCACAAGCATCCCGCGTGGACGTTGACCGAACTGCGCCCGCGCAGCCCCAAGAACAAGTCCCTACAGCCCAATGCCTCCGGCAAGGTGAATCAACTCGTCATCTACAATGGATCGCCCCGGCATAGCGACAGCAATACATCCCTGATCCTCAAGGCGATTTCGGAGGCTTATGGCGCGAATATCGTTGTGCGTGATCTCAAGCAAAAGAAAATGTGGGCGCAGTGGGCAGCAGATTTCCCGGCAGAGAGCGCCATCATCTTTGCCCTACCTCTTTATGTCCATGCCATGCCTTCTCACGTGATGGCTTTTCTTGAGATGCTGCAACCCTCACCCGGCTCACTGGGCTTCATTGTCCAGCAGGGCTTTCCAGAAAGCAGCCAATCCTACTTCCTGGAAGCCTACTTTGAGCATTTGACCCGGTGTCTCCAAAGAGACTACATGGGTACGGCGATTAAGGGCGGCATTGAGGGATTCCAACTTCAGCCAGCTAAAGACCAGGAAAAGATCCTCGCGCCTTTTGTGGAATTGGTTGGCGCTGTCCTGGAAAGCGGCCAAATGTCCGCGCCGATTCTGGCGAAACTGGCAGACCCCGATTATTTGTCAAAAAGGACGCTGTTCTTATTCAGGCTTCTGGCCCCTACAGGCTTGATCAACTTTTACTGGGACAGGCATCTAAAGCAAAACAACGCCTTCAAGCAACGGTTTGATAGACCTTTCACGAAAGCGTAATGTAGACGTTTCACAGATCCGTGCAATTGTATGTATAAAAAAGGATGCAGAAATATGGATAAAATACAATCACATTCAACCCTGAGCCGCAGGGATTTCTTGAAACTTACAGCCGCGGCCGGCGCAATGGCTGTTGGCGGTCACTTGCTCGATACCTATGCGCCGTGGCTCAATGCCGAGGAGCAAGCCGCTCTTGCCCGGCAGCCTTTGACACAGGAGGACATCTTGTCACAACAACTTGTAGAAATGGTCCGCTACGCCACCTTGGCCGCCAACGGACACAACACCCAACCCTGGAAGTTCGCCATTCGGCAGGACGCCGTCGAAATCCGCCCCGACGACAGCCGCCGTTTGCCGGTGGTGGACCCGGAGAACCGCGAACTATGGATTAGCCTGGGCTGCGCGCTGGAAAACCTGCTGCTGGCGGCGCGGGCGACCGGCTATGCGCCCACCGTCGCCTACCCGGATGCAGATGATGTCATCCGCGTGCAACTTGCGCTCGCTACGCCCCAGGCCGGCTCCCTGTTCGACGCCATTCCCCTGCGCCAGACGACGCGCTCGGTCTATGATGGCCGCACTGTGCCATCCGCCGACCTGGATACGGTGCAATCCCTGCCGCTGGAGCCGGGCGTTTCGCTGCGCTTTCTCACCACCCCGGCGGACATGGAAACCGCGTTGGAGTACGTCAGTGCCGGCAATCTCCAACAATATGCCGACCGCGCCTTTGTGGATGAACTCATCGCCTGGCTGCGCTTCAACAAGAAAGAGGCGCTGGCGACCCTGAACGGCCTCTACTCGCGCTGTTCCGGCAATCCGACCGTACCACGCTGGTTAGGGCGGATGTTCGTCGCGGGTACGAAACCCGAGCAGCAGGCCGGCGCAGACGCAGAAAAGTTGCGTAGCTCGGCGGGAGCGGTTATAATTTCTTCGGATACAGACGACAAAGCGGCCTGGGTGCGCGCCGGTCAGGTGTATGAGCGCCTGACGCTGCAGATGACGGCGCTGGACATCAAATCGGCGTTGCTCAATCAGCCTATCGAGGTAGCAGAGCTACGTGGGCAATTCCAAAACGCGCTCAATCTAGGCGCGTACTTGCCGCAACTGTTAGTGCGCTTCGGTTACGCCGACGCACTGCCCAAATCCCTGCGGCGGCCGGTCGAACAAGTTCTGCTGAGGTGATGTTATGAACACCAACCTGAAATGGCTCATTCTGCCGATATGCATTCTGACTTTGCTCGCCGCTCTGGCGGGTCTCTGGCCTGCCGAAGGCGCATCCTACCCGCTGACCACCTTTCGCGGTGAGGAAGTGCTCATCAACGCGCGCGGCCTGTACTATTGGGATACGGTCAGTTCCGCCGCGCAAATGCAGGCCAACGACCTTGTCGCGCTCACGCTCGGCTTGCCCCTGCTGGCGGTCTCCTTCTGGTTGGCGCGGCGCGGCTCTCTGCGCGGACGGCTGCTGCTGGCCGGTACGCTCGGCTTCATCCTGTACACCTACATCACGATGGCGTTCGGCGCGCAGTACAACGCCTTGTTCCTGGTCTACGTCGCCCTGTTCAGCTTGAGCCTGTTCGCCTTTGTGCTGGTGATGATGTCCTTCGACCTGAAGACCCTGCCCGCCCATTTCTCCGATAACCTGCCGCGCGGCTGGATAGCCGGACTCCTGTTCTTCGCCGCCGCCTTTCTCTCGCTGGCCTGGCTAGGACGCATCCTGCCCACCCTGGCGCTGGACACCCTCTCCCTATGGGAGAGGGGTGGGGTGAGGGGGATTCCCGCGTTGGATAACACAACCAGTATGTTCATTCAGGCGATGGATTTGGGGCTGATCGTCCCGGTCTGCATCCTATCGGGTATCTTGCTCCTGCGCCGCCGGCCCTGGGGCTACCTGCTGGCTTCGGTCGGGCTGACCAAGTTCCTGACCCTGGGCATCGCCGTCAGCCTGATGGGTCTAAACATGGCGCGGGTCGGCGTATCCATTAGCGCCGTCGAGTTGGTCATTTTCCCCGGCATGGCGTTGGCCGGGGTGGTGATGACCGTCATTCTGTTGAAACACGTCAAAGCATAACGAGGGCATCATGGCCTCATTCACCTTACGAAAGGCAGGTCGTGTTATGTGGATAGTCCTCGGCTTTTTCCTGGTGGTTGGTCTTGTTGTTCTGGGCATCTTGTTGGCTTGGAGTCCTGGCCAGCCGCAGCCCTTCCTCGATGAAAACGGAGCGCCGCTGGCGGGCAGCCTCTCCGAGAAAATCCGCGTCGAAATCAACAGTGTGGAACAGGGCATGTTCATCAAGAGCAAGGATGTCCACAATCCGGTGCTCCTGTTCGTGCATGGCGGCCCTGGAATGCCGGAATACTGGCTCGCCCAACGCTATCCCACCGGCCTCGAAGACCATTTCACGGTGGTCTGGTGGGAACAGCGCGGCGCGGGGCTTTCCTACAGCCCGGACATTCCACCGGAAACGATGACGGCAGAGCAGTTCATCGCCGATACGCTGATCGTGACCCGTTACCTGCTCGAACGCTTCGGGCAGGAGAAGCTTTACCTGATGGGACATTCGTGGGGTAGTTACATCGGCATCCAGGCGGCGGTGCAAGCGCCAGAGCTGTATCACGCCTACATCGGCGTAGGGCAGGTTTCGTATCAGCTCCAATCGGAGCGCCTGGCGTATGAATATGCCCTGGCGTACTACCGGCAGAACGGCGACCGGCGCATGGTGCGTAAGTTGGAAACCGCGCCGCCCACGCTGACCGTCCCGCTCCCGGCGGCCTACGAGGCGTTGCGCGATGACTACATGCACGGGGCCGGTATCGGCACCACTCGCGAGATGAAGTCGGTCATCACCGGCATCTTCCTGCCGTCGTGGCAATTCCGCGAGTACACGCTGGCGGAGAAGGTCAACCTGTGGCGCGGCAAGGTTCACTCTCGTTCGCGCGATTTCGGCCTCTGGGATATAATGCAAGCTACCGATTTGGCTCAACAGGTGATAGTATTGGCAATCCCGGCCTATTTCTTCCACGGCCAATACGATTACACCTGCGCCTATCCGCTGGCGAAGGCTTATTTCGAAAAACTTGAAGCGCCGCTGAAAGGGTTTTACACGTTCGAAAACTCCGCGCACACACCTATATTCGAAGAACCCGAAAAAGCACTGGCAATCCTGTTGGAAGATGTGCTGAACGGAACCATTGTGCTTGCAGATACCGACGAAGATAAAAGTCTGTCAACGGATTGAACGGATTTAGGCGACCGCAGTACAGGTCGCACCGGATTTTTTCTTTCTAATCCGTTTCATCCGTTGACATTTTCAGAAAAGGAGAACGAACATGAACCTTGACCTGGTACTACAATTGCAGCAAAAACCCGAACCCTTCACCCCCGGTGAACCGCTTTTTTGGGATGACCCGCACATCTCGGCGCAGATGTTGAAATGGCATCTCAATCCAGACAATGACGTTGCCAGCCGCCGGCCGGAAACCATCCAACGCATAGTGGATTGGCTGGTCGCCACGCTCGGACTTCAGGCCGGCGATAGCGTGCTCGACATAGGCTGCGGCCCCGGCCTGTATGCGGCGCGCCTGGCCGAGAAGGGCCTGTGGGTGACCGGCGTGGATTATTCCCGGCGTTCGATTGACTACGCCGCGCAATACGCCAGTGAGCATCATCTCGACATTTGTTACCGGTACCAGAACTATCTGACGTTGGAAGACGAGAGCCAATACGAAGCGATTCTGCTGATTTACGGCGACTACTGTCCGCTCTCCCCAGAACAGCGCAAGAAACTGCTCGACAATGTTCACCGTGCGCTCAAACCCGGCGGATATTTCGTCTTCGACGTCACCACGCCCATTCATCGTAAAAAGTATGGCAACAAAAACAGTTGGTATGCATTGGAAACCGGCTTCTGGAAGCCCGGCCCACACCTGGTGTTGGAGGAGGGTTTTGATTACCCCGAACAATCCATCTTTTTGGACCAATCCATCGTGATCGAGGAAAGCGGCAAGATTTCGGTCTACCGAAACTGGTTTCAGGACTTCACGCGCGCGACAATCATCGCTGAACTGGAGGCGGGGGGCTTTGCCGTTCAAGGCGTCTGGAACGACCTGATTGGAACGCCTTTCACCGAAGATACCGAATGGATTGGCGTGATTGTGCAGAAGGAGGCGCGCTCATAACTGTAACGACCATACCTGTTGGTGCTGGTATCAATCTAATTGGACAGGATTTACAGGATGTACAGGAAAAATCCTGAAAATCCTGAAAACCCTGAAAATCCTGTCCAAAAGGAAAAGCGCCCCCACTAATGGTATAATACGTTCATTCTGAAACCCAGGCGGTGATACCAGATGCCCGTGACGCTCTTGCAGACCAAACTATACCGGCCTACACTGCGCCCGGACTTGATCCCCCGCGCGCGCCTGCGCGAACGGCTGTACGCCGGCCTGTGGACGGGCGACGCCTTCGGGCGCAAGCTCACCCTCATCGCCGCGCCCGCCGGCTTTGGCAAAACCACATTGATTTTGGATTTTGGATTTTGGATTTTGGATCCGGTACATCCAAAATCCAAAATCAAAAATCTAAAATCGACCTGGCTCTCGCTCGACGAGGCTGACAACGACCCGGCGCGTTTCGTCCGTTACCTCATCACCGCTTTGCAACGCGCCATCCCCACGCTCGACCCATCCGACCTGGCGCTGTTGGGAACCGGCGCGCTGGAAGAGCGGCTCGCCGTCATCATCAACGCCGTCGCTGCGACGCCCGCGCCGGTCCTTCTCGTGTTGGACGACTACCACGCGCTCCACGATCCCGCCATCGAACCGCTGATGACCTTCCTGCTCGACCATCAGCCGCCCAACCTGCACCTCGTCATCGCCAGCCGCGTCGATCCCGCGCTGCCGCTTACCCGCTTGCGCGCGCGGGGGCACTTGCTCGAAGTGCGCGCCCAAGACCTGCGTTTCACCGAAGCCGAGGCCGCCGCCTTCCTTACCCAAACCATGGGCCTGAATTTACAGCCTGAATGGATTGCCGCGCTGGAACAACGCACCGAAGGCTGGATCGCCGGTCTGCAACTCGCGGCCCTCTCGCTGCAAGGGCGCGATGACCCGGCGGACTTCATCCAGGCGTTCAGCGGCAGTCACCGCTACGTCATCGACTATCTGGTGGATGAAGTCCTGCGTCATCAACCGCCGGACATCCGCGACTTCCTCGTGCAGACCGCCATCCTGGAACGGTTGTGTGGTTCGTTGTGTGACGCCGTCCTCGATGCCGCCAACGGCCAGACCGTGCTCGAACACCTGGAACGCGCCAACCTTTTCCTCATCCCGCTGGACGACCGGCGGCAGTGGTATCGCTATCACCACCTCTTCGCCGATTCACTGCGCGCTACGCTCGATGACGCGCAGCAGGCTGCCTTACACCGGCGGGCCGCCGAGTGGTTCGCCGCCCACAATCTGCCGGTGGATGCCGTGCAGCACGCGCGCGCCTCGGGCGATCTCGTGTTCATCGCCGCGACCATCGAACGCGCCGTGCAGCAGCCGTCCGCGTGGTCGGGTGGGCAACTTGACATCCTGGTGGGCTGGCTTGACGCGCTGCCCGATGCGATGCTCGACGAACACCCGGCGTTGACGCTTCACGTCTCACGGGCGTTCCATCTCTCCGGGCGCATCGCGCAATCGGAGCGCCTGCTTGAGCGCGCCATCCAGGCGCTGCAAGGCCGCGACGATGACGAAGCGCGCACGTTGTTAGCGGTAGCCGATGTCTATCGCGGCGCACTCGCCGTCATCCGGGGCGATGCGCGCGGCGCTATCCAGCGGGTGGAAGCGGGGCTGGCGCGTTTGCCGGAGTCGGCGCTGCACGCCCGCGCCCGCGCTCTCGACGTGCTCGGCACGGCCCATCAACATACCGGCGACGTGCGGCAGGCCGAACGCTACTTTCTCCACGCGGGCGCTCTGGCGGAAGCCAGCGGCGTCGCTTATCTGGCGATCAATGCCCGCTGCGAAGCCGCGCAGATGCAAATGCTCCAGGGCCGCCTGACCGAAGCTGCGCAAACCTGCCAGGAGGCATTGCGCGTGAGCCACACGCCCATCCCGCCGCAAGGATTGGCCTGGACCTTCCTGGGCGAAATCGCCCGTACACGCAACGAACTGGCAATCGCCGAACAGTACTTGCAGAAGGGACTGGCGCTGGCGCAGCAGGGCGGCCTCACCGATGACGTGTTGATGGCCTTGGGCTTCCTGGCCTGGGTCAAGCACGACCAGGGCGACGCCGACAGCGCGCAACAGCTTTTTGCGCAATTTGTGCGCCTTATCCAGACCTACCAGGTCGCCTGGATGATACAGCGCGCCATAGCGCATCGGGCGCGTCTCGATCTGATGCAAGGCCGTCTCGCCGCCGCCGTGGAATGGGCGCGTTCGTATCAGGAGATGCGCGCCGGGCAAGCAGCCGGCTATACGCGCGATGTGGAAGACCTCACGTTGGTCCGCGTGCTGCTGGCCGAAGGCAAACTGCGCGACGCCCGCACTATCCTGGGAGAAATTTCCGCGCAAACCGAAACCGGCGGGCGGATGCGCCGCGTGATCGAAGTAAAAATGCTCACCGCACTCGCATTCCAACGCGAGGGTCGCGCGGCAGAAGCGATCCATGCACTGCGCCAGGCTGTCACCGCCGCCGCGCCGGAGCGGTGGCTGCGGCTCTTCCTGGACGAGGGCGACAGGCTGGCGGCATTGCTCCCCCACGCGCGCGACGCAGCCCCCGCCTTCGTGGACGAACTGCTGGCGCTGTTGTCACCTGCGACGACGACAGAGACCGCGCCCGCCTCAGCCCACAAGCCAAACGCACTCCCCATCTCCGGTGAAACGTTGAGCGAACGCGAAGTGGAAATCCTGGGCCTGCTCGCCGAGGGCCTCTCCAACCAGGAGATCGGCCAGGCGTTGTACATCGGCGTGGGGACGGTCAAGTGGTACCTCACCAACCTCTACGACAAACTCGACGTGAGCAATCGCACCCAGGCTGTGGCCCGCGCGCGGGATTTGGGCCTGCTGGCATAGCGTTTCGACATCTACAGCGGGGTTTGCTCAGGCAAACCCCGCTTTTCTATACCTCGTTCGCAGCGCGAACCTATCTTTAGATAGGTGACAACCTGACCTCTCACCGTGTACAATCTCAGTAGATTGAAATAAGAGCCAGACTACAAAAGTCTCACGAGGCGCCTGCTTGAGCCAATGTGTACGCAAACAACAGGTCTGCAAGATGCGATACGTGCTGAGACTTTTGTAGTCTTTGCCAAAAGGAGGCGCGTGTATGAACGATACAACGCCGGTCTATGAGATTCGGCTACACGGGCACATGGATGAACGCCGCGCCCGGCAGTTCGCGGGACTGACCATGACGCTAACGCCGGAAGGCGAGACGCTGCTCACCGGCCCGATCGTGGACCAGGCCGCTCTGCACGGCATTCTCGCCCGCATCCGCGATATGGGGATGCCTTTGATTGAGGTCAAGCAGGTCTCGTCAGCGCCGGAATCGGGTCAATGAACGCGCCAGCCTCGCCACGTCCGAACCCAGAATCTGTAGAAACGCCGGGAGTCACCGCGTTGACGAATTACGTCGGCGCACATCAACAGGCTGTCTACACGTTCTGCTATTGGGCGCTCGGCGAGGCCGGTCGGGCGCAGACAATGACGCAAGATGTCTTCGCCCAAGCATGCCAGTTTTCATCACCTGCCGCCAAAGATGATGAGACGGTGCGATTGTTGCGTATCGCGTACCGATGCTGCAAACGCGCACTGCGGCGCAATCACGCCGCGACACAACCTGACCGGTTGGCCGGATTCGATGCCCTGGCGATGCTCCCGGCAGAAAGTCGTTGTCTGCTCATCCTGCACGTCTACTGTGGGCTGACACCGGAAGAAATCGCGTTGGTGACCGACGTGTCGCCGGCCAACGTCAGGCGGCGATTGTTCCAGGCGCGGCGTGTGTTAGCAACAATGATTTTCTCAACGGATTCAACGGAATCTAACGGATATTTCTCCGTTTGATCCGTTTAGTCCGTTGAGGCAATTTTCAACGAAGGATTAGAATGTCAAACAAACGTCTTATGCTATGGATTTGGATCGTATGCGTGAGTCTGCTTCTGGCAGGCTGTGTCTCTCCCGTCGCGCCGGCCGGGTTGCCGACGCCGACGCCGGAAGTCTTCATCCCGCGCACTGCCGTCGCGCCGGCCGGGCCGGTGATCGCCGGGCGCGTATTGTGGGGCAGTGCGCCCGTAGCTGGCGCGCGCGTGGAACTGCGCACCGGCGCGTGGGCCGATCTCAACGCCAGCGAAGTCATTGCCCAGACCGTTGCCGGTGCAGACGGCAACTATACCCTGGAAGCGCCGCCCAACGGCGGTGAATTCGGCCTGGTCGCCGTGTGGCCGGATGGCAGCGCGAATCCATCCCCGGTCACGCCGGTGCAGGTGACGGCGGGCGATGGGCGCATCGCAGCCGACGTGTTCCTAGCGCAGGAATTGGAATGGCTAGAGCCATTCTCCGGCGAGGAGGTCGGCAATACGCCCACGCTGCGGTGGAGCGGGTTATCCGGCGTGGCGCAGTACCAGGTGTGGATCGTAGACACCGGCACGACGGAGCTGGTCTTCGACCTGAACATCACCGAAAACACCGCCGCCGAGCAAAGCATCGTCCTGCCGCCGCTGACGCCGGATCGCACGTACACCCTGGATGTGCAAGGCTTGGCAGCCGACGGCGCACTGCTGGCCCGGCGCACCGGCGAGTTCCGCGTGGTCGCGCAGGCCGCCGGGTCGAGTGGTGCGATGCCGCCTATATCCAGTGATCTGGCCTACACCCGCGTCGAAATCGCCGAAGCCGGGTTGGACGTCGAGATTCCAGCCGGTTGGTTGCGCCTGGAACCGGACTGGGTCTGGACGCCATCCGAGGATAGCGAGCTACGGTTGGGCGTCAAGTGGGCCGCTCTGCAACCGCCACAGGAGATCGAGGCGGCCATGCTGCCGGCTTCTGCCGTGGTCTTGAGCAGCCAGCCGGTCACGGCAGACTGGGGCGACGGACGCTGGTTCACGGTCGCGGTTTATGGGACGGGCAACCAGGTTCAAACGGTGGAAGCGCATATCTTGTTTGTGCTTGAGAAAGACGGTACACGCCGTGCGCTTGACCTGTATGCGAGTGCGCCCGACGAGGCGCAGTTACAAGCGCAGCAAGCGATCTTGCAGCGGATGATGGCTGCGGGACGTTGATCAATCCATTAAGTCGGCGTAGAGGACCGACATATCATTCACATTGCGTAAATTTTAAGGAGGAAGACATGTCTGAGAAAGAGAATATCATGCAGATTTTGGCAAGAGTGCCGTTGTTTCAAAAGCTTGAGCCGCGCCAACTCAAACACATTGCGAACCAGTTTGCCGACCGCGCGTTCGAGGCCGGTCAGGAGATTGTCAAACAGGGGCAAGGCGGCATCGGGCTGTTCATCGTCGTGTCAGGACACGCGCAGGCGATCCGTGAGCGGGTCAATGGCGAGAAGGTCATTGTCAACGAGTTTGGGCCGAGCGATTTCTTCGGTGAGATGTCCCTGCTAGATGATGGGCCGCGTACCGCTTCGGTGGTCACCACAGAAGCGACGCGCTGTCTGGTGCTGATTGCCTGGGACTTCCACAGCGTTCTTAGAAATGATCCCGACGCCGCCATTCTGGTATTACAGGCCATGGCGCAGCGTTTCCGGCAAGTCCTGGACGCCGTCTTATGATTTACGAGGAGAAAGGGATGAAACCGATGAGTTTAGCTTCTGTATTGAATCCAGGCGTTTTGGTCATGGCCGTGCTGATCGCGGCAGTTGGCGTCATCACGTTGACCGGCGCGCGCGTGCCGTTGCTCTCCAATCTGCGTCTCAGCCTCATCGTGGTATTGGTGTTGGGGATGGCGATGTGCGCGCAGGGCGGCATTGGCCCGGTGGCGACGGCGAAGTTGTGGACGCATCCGCAAGCCATTGTGGGTTATGGACTCGGCGCGCTGATCCTCGTCTACGCGGCGGCGGCGTTTTTCAACTTCAAGCTGCCGTTCAGCGCCGATAGCACGCGGGCGTTTCTGATCGTTATCGTGTTGATCGGTCTCAAGGTGGTGAATTCGGTCGCGCACAGCTTGTTGACGCGCGGTTGAGGCATTTTCAGTCTGGAACAACAGCCTGCGAACAGCTTCACGCCCGATCTGACAAAGCTGGATGCGCTGATGCAATCTATCGAAGTCAAATAAGCACAATTGGCTGTTACTTTTCTCACTTCTCCCCGACAAACATCACAGAATGCATAAAGAGTATGTGGAGAAGTAAAAAATGGAAATCAAAGTTCGAGAAAATATACAGCCGGTCTTTAGTTCGATCACATGGGTTTTGCTGATCGCCATCACCGTCCTTATCATGACATGGATAGCGTTGTTAGGATTCCGGCTCGTGGAGTTGTTGGCGCCACAGGCAGTATCGGCGCAAACAGAAGTCGAGGCGCCTATGCCGCCTGTAGCCACCGCGATCACAGTCAGCGCAACGCTGCCGGCGACCATAACGATAGAGCCTGAATCGACGCCGGTTCCGCCGACGCCGGCGCCGGCCCAGCCGCGACTGACCGCTGGCGACAGCGCCGTCAACGTCCGGCGTGGACCCGGCCTGGCTTACGAGAAAATCGGCCTCCTGCCCGCAAGGACGCAGGCCGTGGTAACAGGCCGAAGTGAAGCGTGGTGGCAGATCGACTACCAGGGCGAAGCCGGTTTCGTCTTCGGCGAGATCGTCACTGCCTTCGACGTGGATGGTGTGCCGGAGGTTGAAGCGCCGGCGCTGCCTGAACCCACGCCCACCGTCGAGGTGACGCCGTCTGACCCGGCGCCGGTCTTGGGGATTGACGAGGCACGCTGGATCGATGTTGACCTTTCGACCCAGACACTCACCGCCTATGAGGGGGGAAACCCGGTCGAGCAGTACCTCGTCTCCACCGGACTCCCGCAGACCCCGACACCGGTGGGCCAGTATCGCATCTGGATCAAACTCAAGACCGATGATATGGCCGGTCCTGGCTACTATATCGAGGATGTGCCGTGGGTGATGTACTTCTTCCAGGGTTACGGCTTGCACGGCGTCACCTGGCACGGGAACTTCGGCCACCCGATGAGCCACGGCTGCGTCAACCAACCTACCGAGATGGCTGAATGGCTCTTCAACTTTGCCAGTGTGGGCACATTGGTGAACATCCATGAATAACCACAGGATGGATGAGCTGAAACAAGGACGCCCGGTATCGCGCCGGGCGTCCTTCTGTATGCGACACCCTACAACTGTGTCTCAGCACACAGGTTCGTAAAACCTAACTTTCGATAGGTGACAACCCTACCGTTTGCCGGTAAAATTGAGCATAGTTTTGCATTTATGTGGCGATAAGGAGTGTCCTCATGGCAGAAAAATCTATCATCATTATCGGCGCCGGCATCGGCGGGTTGAGCGCGGGCTGTTATGCGCAAATGAACGGTTACCGCTCGCAGATTTTCGAAATGCACGCCATTCCCGGCGGCATCTGCACCGGCTGGAAGCGGAAAGGTTATACCTTCGACGGCTGTATGCATCACCTGGTCGGTTGCGATCCCAATGCGCGCATCCATCGTATGTGGCGTGAGTTGAGCATTATGCCCCGTCCCGTCCACTATCCCGATGACCTCATCGGCATCGAGAACACTGAAGGGAAGCGTTTCGTCGTCTACACCGACCTTGACCGGCTGGAGGCACACATGCGCGAACTGGCTCCCGTCGATGGTAAAATCATCGGCGAATTTGTTGGCGCGGCACGCAAGCTGACTCGCTTTGGTATGATGGACATGCTGCTGGCCAAGCCCTGGGAGATGATCGGCGTACTGCCCTATATGGGGGTGATGAGCAAGTGGGGCAAGCTGACACTGGAGCAGGTGGGCGAGCAATTCAGCGATCCATTCCTGCGTCGCGCGATGGGGATGATCCAGTACGATTTCCCGAACATGCCGGCGGTGGTGGCGCTGATGTTCCTGGCAGGGTGCGCCAAACGCGATTTCGGTTGGCCGGCCGGAGGTTCGCTGGATTTTGCGCGTTCGATGGCCGACCGTTACACCGGGCTAGGCGGCAGCATCCACTATCGCGCCAAAGTGGAAAAAATTCTGGTGGAGAACGACCGCGCCGTGGGTGTGCGCTTGACCGATGGGATGGAACACCGCGCGGATGCGGTGATTTCGAATGCCGATGGCCGGGCGACAATCTTCGATATGCTCGAAGGTCGCTACACCACCGAGCTGATTCGCACGTTCTACGCCAATCCACCCAAGCAGCAGGAGATGGCGCTGCACATCTCACTCGGCGTGGCGCGCGAGTTTCTCGCCGAACCGCACACCCTGGTTTTGTGGTTGCCGCAGCCGGTCGAAATCGCAGGGCAGACATGCGACCGGCTGGACATCGAGTTCTTCAATTTTGCGCCGGAAATGTCCCCGGCAGGCAAAACGGCGGTGCAGGTTGTGGCGACCACGTCCTACGAGTACTGGAAGGCGCTTTCGCCGGAAGCCTATCGCGCTGCCAAAGCGCAGGCTGCCGAGACGGTCATCGCGTGCCTGGAACAGCGCTTCCCCGGTTTTGCCGCGCAGGTCGAAGTGACCGACGTGGCGACGCCGCTGACCACGCAACGCTTCACCGGCAGTTTTATGGGCTATCAGGCATGGCCCGTCCCCGGTCAAAAGATGCTGGACGCGCTGATGGGTAAGGGCCTCAGCAACACACTGCCGGGCCTCGCCAACTTCCACATGGTCGGCCAGTGGGCCGGTGGGATCGGCCTGCCTAACGTCGCCGCGATGGGCCGGCGGGCGATTGCGGCGATCTGCAAGCAAGATGGGCGGCGCTTTGTGACGATGGAATAAGTCTCTATGAGGAGAGATATGGACCTTTTAACGCTCGCTGACCTGGAAACACAAACCTTGACTGCCGGTGAAGGCTGGGCGCTGGCCCACGTCCGCCGGATTCTGCGCCTGGTCGAAGACATCGGCGCGGACCTCACCTACGATGCGCACGCTTTCGCCGTCGCCGCGTATCTGCACGATTGGGGCGCGTTTCCGCGCTACGTCCAGCCGACGGCGGACCACGCATTGCGGTCGCGCCAGGTGGCCGAGTCGGAGATTCTGCCGCGTGTGGACTTGACCGCCGCGCAAGTCGCCCTCATCCTAGACGCCATTGAACTGCACGATTACCGCGACCCGCGCCCGGTCTCGTCTACAGAAGCGCTTTTGCTGCGCGAGGCCGACTTCCTGGACTTCCTCGGCGCGGTGGGCTTTGCGCGTGGATTCGCCAGCGGGCCGAAAGACCTGGCGACGTGCTACCGCCGTATCCTCAGCCGCCGCGACGCGCTGCGCGACCGCTTCACCCTGCCGCGCGCGCAAAAAATCGCTGCGGTCCGGTTGTCAACCATGGCGCAATGCCTGGCGTGGTTGGAAGAAGAGAGTTTTGGGTATCTGTGAACCATCTCAAAGACTTGCCATTTTCCCAAGCATAAGTATAACCTGACGGTATGCGTACCGCGCTTCTCAACACGAAACTCTACATACCGGCGCCCCACGCGCAGCGGGTGACGCGCGGGCATCTGCTTGCGCGCCTGAACGCCGGGCTGCGTCAGGGCGCGCGCCTCACGCTTGTTTCCGCCCCGGCCGGCTATGGCAAGACGACGCTCGTGGCCGAATGGATTGCGGATTTGGGGATGTCAAGCTGCTGGCTTTCGCTCGACGAGCACGACAACGATCCTATTCGCTTCTGGACTTATGTGGTCACGGCGCTGCAAAAGGCACAGGCGGACGTCGGCGCGACGCTGCTGGCAATGCTGCGCGCTTCCCCGCCGCCGCCGAGCGACGTGATGATGACGACACTGCTCAACGACCTTCATGCGGCGGACACCCCCTTGCTCCTGATCTTCGACGACTACCACCTGATTCACACGTCGACGATCCACGAGGCGCTCGCTTTTCTGATCGAGTATCTGCTACCGCAGATGCACCTGGTCTTGATCACCCGCGTGGATCCGCCCCTCAACCTGGCCCGGCTGCGCGTCCGCCGGCAGATGACCGAAGTGCGCGCCGCCGACCTGCGCTTCACCGCTGACGAAGTGGCGCTCTTCGTCAACACCGTGATGGGATTGGCGTTGACCGAGGCGAACATTGCGGCGCTCGAAACGCGCACGGAGGGTTGGATCGCCGGGCTGCAAGTCGCGGCGATGGCGCTGCAAGGCCGTCGCGACGTGGATGGCTTTATTGCCGCCTTCACCGGCAGCCACCGGCATATCCTCAGTTACTTGATCGAAGAGGTGTTCCAGCGCCAACCGGAGTCTATCCAGACCTTTTTGTTGCGCACGGCCATTCTCGACCGGCTGACCGGCGACTTGTGCGATGCGGTGACGGACGCCACGGATGGTCAGGATACCCTGGCTGCGTTGGAAGCGGCCAATGTGTTCGTCATCCCTCTCGATGACGTGGGCTTGTGGTATCGCTATCATCACCTATTCAGCGACGTCCTGCGGGTCAGACTGCAACGGGACTATCCGGCGGCGGAGATTCAAGCGCTGCACCGCGCGGCCGGTGATTGGTACGAACAGCACGGTCAAATCAATGAGACCGTCCAACACGCGCTGCACGGGGCAGATTCTGCCCATGCTGCCGCCCTGATCCTCCGGTATGCCGACCCGCTGTTCAAGCGCAGCGAGTTGGCGACCTTGCAACGCTGGCTGGATGCACTGCCGGAGACGCAGGTGCGCACCTCGCCACAGCTCAGTATGCTCGCCGCCTGGGTGCTGTTAGCCAGCAACCAGCTCGAAGCCGTCGAACCGCGCTTGCAGGATGTGGAACGGGCGTTGGACTTGCCCGCTGCGCCGCAACCTCACATTGCGTCACTTTCCGCCGCACAGCGCGGGGCGCTCGGCGAGGTCTTGTGCATCCGCGCCAACCTGGCTTTCCACCACACCGACCTGCCGCGCGTGCTGGCGCTGTCGCACCTGGCCCGTGAATGTCTGAGCGCGGACGTGAAAACCGGACTGTTCAATACCCTGCCGGTGCTGCAAGGGGTGATCGCCTTCAACATGGCCCTGGCGCACGAGTTCAGCGGCGACGTCGGCCTGGCGGGTGAGCAGTTCGCGCAGGCTATCGCCTTCAGCCGCCCGATTGAGAACCCCCATCTGATTATGATGTCCTTCAGTCACCTGGCGCAGATGCAGCGCATTCAAGGTCACTTGAGCCAGGCATTGGAGACCTGCACGCAGGCTGTCCGCTTTGCGCAGGAAAGCACGCTGCCGCCGACGCCGTTCCAGGGGATGGTAGACATCGGTTTGGGCGAAGTGGCGTATGCGCGCAACGCACTGGCGCAGGCGCGTGCGCATTTCCAGCAAGGGATCACGCTGGCGCAGCCGTGGAGCAACTGGGAGACGTTGGTCGCCGCCCACCTGGGATTGGCGCGGGTCGCCGCCGCGTTGGGCGAATGGGGTGCCGCTACGCAGGAGTTGGACAGGCTGACCGCGCGGCTGCCCGCGCTGCAATCGCCGTGGGGCCTGCCGCTTATCCAGGCGCACCAAGCGCAGTTGGCGTTACAGCGCGGCGACCTGGAGAGCGCCGCCGCCTGGGTGTATCACACCGACTTGACCGCAGACGGCGACCTGAGCTACGTCCGCGAGCCGGAACTGATCATTCTGGCGCGCATCCTGGCGGCGCTGGGCCGGCTGGACGAGGCGGCGCGGTTGTTCGCGCGGCTGCTGGCAGCGACAGAGGCCGGAGAACGTTGCGGGCGCGTCATTGAGGTGCTGGTCGGTCAGAGCCTCGTGCTCGAGGCCGCCGGCCAACATGCTACCGCGAAACGCGCCCTCACACGCGCGCTATTGCTGGCCGAACCTGAGGGCTACGTGCGCGTCTTTACCGATGCCGGAGAAGCCCTTGTGCCTCTATTGGCCGAGGTGGACATCTTGCCGGTCTACGTAGCGCGGCTGCGCGCCACGTTCCAGGGCGCAATCAGCCAGGAAAGCCGCCACAACACGGCCGTCGCTGTCTCACAAGCGACGCTCATCGAGCCGCTTAGCGACCGCGAATTGGAAGTGCTCCCCCTGATCGCCGAGGGCTTGACCAATCAGGAAATTGCCGACACGCTGACTGTCTCGCTCAACACAGTCAAGACGCACATGCGCAGCATCTTTGGCAAGCTCGCCGCCCGCAACCGCACCGAGGCGACGCTCTGCGCCCGCAAGTTGGGGTTGCTTTGATAGGATTTTGGCGCGCGCGGCCCCTCGCGCGCCAAAATCCTATCTTCCGTTTTGACCGCTCACCCGAAAGGATGAGCGGTTTTTGTTGCCAAAATCACCCGGCGCAATCACCCTTCAGAACGATGACGGATGCGCTCCGGTCGGCTATACTGAAGGCGTTTGAACAACAAACCGTATTCCATAGGAGGTACACGTATGAGCGCGACCGTCTTGCGCGACGCAACTGTGTTGCGTATTGAGCACTTTCGCAAAGTCTACGGCGATTTCGTCGCCGTGGACGATCTGAATCTGACCGTCACACGCGGCGAGATTTTCGGCCTGTTGGGGCCGAATGGCGCGGGCAAGACCAGTACGCTGGAATGTCTGGAAGGCATCCGCCAGCCCGACGGCGGCGCGCTGGACATCCTGGGCGTGGACCCGGCGCGCCAGCCGCACAAGCTGCGCGACCTGATCGGCGTGCAGTTGCAGTTGGCCGGGCTGCCGGCTTCGATGCAGGTGCAGGAGGCGATGCGCTTTTTCTGCGCTTACCATCACGTCACCCCGCGCGATGACTTGCTGGTGCGCCTGGGGCTGCGGGAAAAGCTGCATACGCAGTACCACGAGCTGTCGGTGGGACAGCAACGGAGGCTGGCCCTGGCGCTGGCCGTGGCGCATCGCCCGCAGGTGATCTTCCTCGACGAGCCGACCGCCGGATTGGACGTGGAGTCACGCGCCGAACTGCACGCCATCATGCAAGAACTACGCGCCGCGGGGACGACCATCCTGCTGGCGACGCACGACATGGCCGAGGCGGAAAAGATGACCGACCGGGTGGCGATTCTGCTGCGCGGGCGTGTCGTCGCCACCGGCACCCCGCGCGAACTCACCGCCACCGGTGAAGGCTTCACGAAGGTCTCCGTCAACACCGAACGCGCCATCTTGAGCCAGAACGGCGTCCGCTTCCCCGCCGTGAGCCAGCGCGTGCTGAAAGATGAATACGTCGTGTACTACAGCACCGATCCCGGCCCCACCGTCTCGGCCATTCTGGACTACATCCGGGCGCAGAACGACAAGCTCATTGACCTGCGCGTCGAACGTCCATCGTTGGAAGAACGTTTTCTCGAGATTACAGGTAGACAGTAGACAGTAGACAGTAGACGGTAGACGGGGGGGGAGTAGGGGGTGATGAAATCACTTCCATTCGCTGATTCTTGATTCTTGATTCTTTGGAGGTACATAATGACTGCCTTTGTACAACATTTCACGTTTGAGTTCAAGACCGGGTTGCGCAACTCGACCCAATTGTTGATGAATTACCTGTTTCCGCTGGCTTTTTACGCGATGATGGGCCTGGTGATGACCCAGGTGAACCCGCTGTTCACCGAGACGATGATTCCGGCGATGGCCGTCTTTGTGGCGATGGTCAGTACGCTCTTGGGACTGCCCGGCCCGCTGGTCGAATCGCGCGACGCCGGCATCTACCGCAGCTTCAAAATCAACGGCGTGCCCGCGCCCTCGATTCTGTCCATCCCGGCGCTCTCGACCATCGTTCATGTGCTCATCGTCATCACGCTCATCACTGTGACCGCCGCGCCCTTCTTCGGCGGCGCGCTGCCGAAGAACTGGGGCGGCTTCGTCCTCGTCACCCTGGTCTCCATTCTGGCCTTCGGTGCTATCGGCGCGTTGATCGGGGTGATCGCCACCGGCGCGCGTTCGACGGTGCTGTGGGCGCAGATGCTCTTCCTCCCTTCGATGCTGCTCGGCGGGTTGATGATGCCGTTGAGTGTGTTGCCCGCGTCGGTGCGCTCGGTGGCGGGGGTGTTGCCGGCCACGCAGGCGATGCAGGCGTACCTGGGGCTGGCTTACGGGCAGGAGACGGCTATCGCGCCGTGGAGCGCCGTGGCGATTCTGCTGGCCGGCGGCGTGCTGGCTTTTGGGCTGGCGATCTACCTCTTCAACTGGGACAGCCGCAATGATGTGCGGCGCGGGCACCCGCTGCTGGCTTTGCTGGCGCTGGCGCCTTATGCCGTCGGCGCGTTCCTGATGCACTAAACGGGAGGACGATGATGAACTTCTGCGAAATCCAGGTCAAAGGCGTATTGGAAGCCGATTGGTCTGACTGGTTGGGCGGGATGACGATCACCGCACCGGCGGACGGCGTCACCCAGATCAGCGGGACGGTGCCGGATCAAGCGGCGCTGCAAGGTATCCTGCTCAAACTGCACGATTTGGGACTGGCCCTGATTTCGGTACAGAACGTCGAGAAACCTGACCTTCCTACCTAACTTTTGATAGGTGACGGCGCTCTCCTTTACGGGTATGATGCATAAAGTAGTAAGAATACTCTACATTTGAGGAGAATATCGATGCTAGAGCCGTTGACTCTGACCGACCTTGAACCCTTGACCCAGATCGAAGGCGAAGGCTGGGCACTGGCGCACGTTCGACGACTGCTGCACCTGATCGCACAAATCGGCGCGGACCTGACCTATGATGCGCCCGCGTTGACCATCGCCACGTACCTGCACGATTGGGGCGCGTTCCCACGCTATCGCCAGCCGGATGTGGAGCACGCCTTGCGCTCCCGGCAAATCGCCGCAGCGGACATTTTGCCCCGGATGGACCTGACGGCGGCGCAGGGTGCGCTCATTTTGGATGCCATCGCTTATCATGACTATCGCGATCCGCGTCCGGCACCTTCCACCGAAGCCCTATTGCTGCGCGAGGCCGATTTCCTCGACTTTATTGGCGCAGTAGGGTTTGCGCGCGAATTCGCCTGGGGACCCAAAGACCTGGCGACGTGTTACCGGCGTCTGCTGCGCCGGCGTGAGGCGTTGCAGAACCGCTTCACCCTGCCGCGGGCGCAGGAGATCGCCGCAGTGCGGTTGGCGCGTATGGCGCAGTGCCAGGCGTGGCTTGAGGAAGAAAGCAACGGATATTTATGAAATGGCGTTCTGAGTTAAGGTCGTAGTTTTTGTTCTACACAGCTTGGTCAATTGTGGTTGAACGGAAAGCTATCTCATTTCGGAGGAACTAGATCGGGTATGTCCACATTGCGCGTCGGGTATTGGCTTTCATTGCTCGGTCTGTTGTTAGGGGTGGCGTATTTCGGATTGGTGATCGCGGCGCTGGTTTCCGGCGACTTTCCACCGGTGGGGGTGTATCAAAGCCTGATCAGCGTCGTGACCCTCTTCTCCGTCCCTGGCATTGTTCTGCTCTGGGTCGTTATCCACCAGGTCACACCGGCGGAAAAACAGGTCTTCAGCCTCGGATCGTTAGTGTTGATGACGATCTTCGCCACACTTACCAGCCTCAATCGCTATAACGCCCTGACGACCGTGCCGCAAGCTACGGCGATGGGCAAAACCGATGGCCTGGAATGGTTTCTGCCTTACGGCTGGCCTTCCATTATGGCAGCGATGGAAGTGCTGGCCTGGGGTTTCTATTATGGCCTGGCATGTCTGTGCCTGGCGCCGGTCTTTGGTAAAACCAAATTGGAAAAGGGTATCGGTTGGACACTCGTAACCAGCGGTGGGTTGAGTCTCGTTGCCGCCCTCGGTCAGGTAGTGAATAGCGCCCTGCTCAACATGGTGGGCATTCTGGCGTGGGGACCGGGATTCATTTTGTTGCTGGCGTTGTGGATGCGGTGGTTCAAAAAACAGGAAAACGATTGATGAAAGCTTCAGTCATGAAAACAAAGGAGTGAGGATAGATTCTATGAAATCTTTACAAGACATCCAAGCTGACTTTACCGCCTGGGCGCAGGCCAACGACGACGTTCGGGCTGCATTTGTGGTCGGCTCGCAAGCCCGCGCCGACCATCCCGCCGACGAGTGGGCCGACCTGGACATCATCCTGTTCGCCCGCAACGTCGAGCGTTACCAGAACGCTACCGACTGGCTCGCAGCGTTCGCGCCGGTCTGGATTGCCCTGGCCGGGCGCACCGTCGCCGGCGACCCGGAGCGGCTGGTGCTGTTCGAGGGCGGCGCGCAGGTGGACTTCGTCTTTCATTCCAGTGATGTGTTGTCACAAGTCCCGCAAATGTTGGCTTCCGGCAACATCCCGGACACCATCCGGCGCGGCGCACGGGTTCTGCTGGACAAAGACGGCGCGCTGACGCAGATGCCGGCGCCATCGCGCCCGCCGGCGCCGCAACCGCCGGACGCCGTCGCGTTCCGTGAGGCGCTCGACAACTTTTGGTTCCTCGCCGTCTACTCCGCCAGGCAACTGCGGCGCGGCGAGTTATGGCTATTCCAAAACAGCAGTGGGGGGATGCAGTGGCGGCTGTTGCAGATGACCGAGTGGCGCGCCCGCGCCGTCCACGGCGGCGAGTACGATACCTGGCACGGGGGGAAATTCATCGCCGAGTGGGCCGGGGCGGACGTTTACGCCGACCTGCGCCGCACCTTTGCCCACCTCGACCGGCAGGATAGCTGGCAGGCGCTTCAAGCGCGCCTTGAGGTGTTCCACCGGCTGGCGCAAGATGTCGCGACGCAGTATGGACTGCCCTATCCGACCGAACTGGCGGCGCAGATTGGCGCTTATGTGGCCGGCTTGCAGCGTGGCGCGCATACAGTAACGCCAGAGCAAATCTTCCGGTTGGAGCCGCAGACGGTCATGCTGGCGGACTTTCCGGCGGACGGCTTTATCCTCGACATCGGCGGCGGTGGCGAAGGCCTGATCGGGCAGCTCAAGCCGGGACAGGTCGTCGCCATTGACGTGAACCGGCGCGAGTTGGAAGAAGCCGGGCCGGGCGCGCTCAAGATCGTGATGGACGCCGGCGCGTTGCACTTCCTGGACGGTGCATTCGACGCGGCGACCGCGTGTTTCGCGCTGATGTTCATACCAGCGGCGGATCACCCGCGCGTCTTGGCGGAGGTTTTCCGCGTGCTCGCGCCGGGCGGGCGCTTCCTGATCTGGGACGCGGATGTGCCCACGCGCCCGGCCGACGTCCCCGCTGCACAACGCATCGTCGCGTTCGCGCTCACCGTCCATTTGCCGGAGCAGACCGTCGAAACCGGATACGGGACGCCGTGGCCGTCGCAGGCGTATGACCTGGCCTACTACACGCATTTAGCACAAACTGCCGGATTCGAGATCGTTGAACAGGCGCAACAGGGCCGGGTGCTCTCTTTGGTGTTGCGCAAGCCCTGACGCGACTTTTCACTGTGTAGATTGGAGGATGCGATGCTTGACACAAAACTCATCCTGGTCGAAGGCCCGCCCGGTTCAGGGAAGACTACGACGGCGCTCAAACTGGCCGCCGAGATCGCCGCTACCGGCAAAGCATGTCAATGCTTCTGGGAGTGGGACCCTGACAACCCGATTGCCATTGGCGAGGACATCCATTTGGATCAGGTGATTGCGACCGCTATCGCCCGCGAAGACGACGTGCTGCGCCAGTGGCAACAGTTGGTGGACCGGCAACGCGCCCAGGACGCCGTGACGATTATGGAAAGCCGTTTCTGGCAAACCCACGTCATGCTCTTGTACGTGGCCGGCCATCCGCTGGAAGGCGTGCTGGAGTGTAACCGGCGGCTGATCACGATCATCCAGGAATTGCAGCCGGCGCTCATCTATTTCACCATTGATGACTTGCGCGGCTTTACCATGCGCACCATCCAGTCGAAGGAAGAGGACTGGCGACGGGGCGGCATGCCGGGCAGTTGGGCAGAACATATTTTCGCTGCTTTCGAAGGGCAGCCCTGGACGGCGGGACGCGGCCTGACCGGCGCGACCGGAATGGTCACGTTGCTGGAAGAGTGGGCGACGGTCGCAGCACGTTTGTATGCACAAGTGCCATTCCCCAAAATCAACCTGCGGAATCCCTACCAAGATTGGGACGCCGCGATGGCGCAAGCGCGCCGGTTCCTGGAATTGCCCTGAGCCTGGAATGTAAGGAGATAGACGATGACTGAAAACCTTCCCCGTCGTAGACACGACCTGGACTGGCTGCGCGTGTGCGCCATCCTGACGGTCTTTATTTTTCACAGCAGCCGCTTCTTCGACACCGATCCCTGGCACGTCAAGAATCCCACTACGTACTTTGGCGTGCAGGTGGGGATCACCTTCCTGGGCAACTGGCTGATGCCGCTGATCTTCGTCATCTCCGGCGCGAGCCTATTTTACGCGCTCGGCTCGCGCGGCGTTGGCAAGTTCGTCTGGGACAAGGTGCGGCGCTTGCTTGTCCCGCTGGTTGTGGGGATGTTCACCCACGTCATCCTGCAAGTGTACCTGGAACGCCTGACCCACCACCAGTTCAGCGGCTCCTTCTGGGCGTTTATCCCCCGCTACTTTGACGGTTGGTATGGCTACGGCGGTAACTTCGCGTGGATGGGTCTGCACCTGTGGTATCTGGAAATTCTGTTCGTCTACAGCCTGTTGTGCTACCCGCTGTTCCGCTGGCTGTGCGACGGCGCAGGCCGCCGCCTGTTGGAGGGGTGCGGTCGATTCCTGGCGCTGCCCGGCGTCGTCTACTTGCTCGGCTTGCCGCTGGGCGGGCTGCTGGTCGCGCTCGACCCGCGCGGGTTCTGGGGAATGCGCAACTTTGGCGGCTGGCCGCTGCCGGTCTACTTGCTGTTCTTTCTGTACGGCTTCGTCGTTATGGCGCACGAGGGACTGCAACGGCGCATCCAGCAGCAGCGGTGGATTTCGCTCGGCGCGGGCGTCGCGTGCTTCTTCGCGCTGTTGGCGCTGTGGGCCGGCCGGGGCGATCCGGTATTCGGGTCGGCGCGTTACATGCAAATATTCGGGATTTTCGGGATCAGCGCGTGGTGCTGGATTCTGGCGTTTTTGGGCTTCGGCTTCAAGTATCTGACGCGCAGTACCTCATTCCTCACCTATGCTAATGAAGCGGTGCTGCCGTTCTACATCATGCACCAAACGGTGCTGTTGAGCATCGGATACTTTGTCACGCGCCGGGATATGCCCGACCTGCTCAAGTTTGTCGTCATCAGCGGCAGTTCATTGATCGTGATTATGGCCGTCTATGAATTCCTGATTCGCCGGATCAATCTCTTGCGCGTGCTATTTGGGATGAAGCCTCAGACCAAAGTTAAATGAAAACTGTTCTTATAGAAAGGAGATAACGATGCTTCCTACCCAATCGGTTCCATCAAATGGCGCGTATCGCCACGGCAACACCGCGTTGATTGATCTCAGTGATTGATAACGTGATGAAACTAAGGTGTATTCCAGATGAATGATACGCCCCCAACCGTAAGCCCGGTTCGTCCGGCGACGTTCTTTACGCTTGCGTTCGCCCCTTCCTGGCTGATCTGGATTCCCCTGACGCTGTCCCATTTTGGGATTGGGCCGCTGCACATCCCGGAAGGGATCAGCAGCAGCGTCCGGCTGCTGGGCGTGTTGATGCCGGCCGTCGCCGCTTTGCTGCTGACGGCGCGGGCCGGTGGGCGAAGCGCGGTGCGCAGTTTGTTGGAGCGCCTCACGCTCTGGCGGGTGGGCTGGCGCTGGTGGTTGGCTGCGGTCGTGGTTGTACCGGCTTTGCTCATGGTCAGCGGACTGTTTTACAATTGGCTCTGGGGAAACCCGCCTGTGATGCCACAGCCGGCGGTCGCGCCAGTTGCTCTGATCGTCAATGTCATTTTCCTGGCGTTGGCGACATTGGGTGAGGAGATCGGTTGGCGCGGTGTGGCCCTGCCGGCCTTGCAACAGCGCTACAGTCCGCTGGCGTCGAGCGCAATCTTGGGGCTTCTGTGGGGTATCTGGCATGTCCCGTTCTGGCTGCTGATTGACACTCTGGCCCAGTTCGGCATTGGCTATTTCGCGCTGAACTTTGCGCTGGCCCTGCCGATGACAGCCTATATCACCTGGTTCTTCAACCACAGCCGGGGCAGCCTGCTGCTGCCGGTGGCTTTCCACCTTGCTTTCAACCTGGTCAATGTCGTTTGGCTGCCGGTGACGAGTAACACCAGCGCTTTTGGGCTGTTCATTGCGGCCCTGTGGCTGATCGCCTTGTTGATCCTGCCTCGGTTGGAGCCAAAGAGGCACGCATCCTCAGCGTGACCGGGTAGGCAGAATTTGGGAACGAAGGAGATACACTTGATGACCAGGAAAACGTCAAAGTCAGGCGCCGATACAAACCGGCACGATACCTCTGCGCAGGATCACCTGGATTGGAACGGCTTATCTTTTTCAGTGATGCCGTTTTTGCCATTGCGGTCACGCTTCTGGCACTAGAAATTCGCCTGCCCGCAGGCCAGGAGATCATGGATCACGCCCAATTACTGAATGCATTACTCGGTATCTGGCAGAAATATCTGGCCTACTTGATCAGCTTTCTGGTCATTGGCTTATTTTGGATTTCGCACCACCGTAAATTCCGGTACATCGAGCGCTATGACCACAGATTGCTCGTGCTCAACCTCTGGTTTTTGATGATTATTGCCTTTGTCCCTTTTCCGACGTCAGTGCTCAGTGAGTACGGAGATCGCGTTGGCACGATTTTCTATGCTCTGACGATGATGTTTGCCGGGCTGGCGCTCACGGCCGTCTGGTGGCATGCTGCCCGGCATAATCACCTGCTCACGCCTCATATGGACGCGGGAATTCGACGGCGGCAATTTGTCGGGCTTTTTCTCACCATCGCAGTTTTCGGGTTATCCATTGGCGTTGCCTTTATTAACGATAACCTGGCCAAGCTCTGTTGGTTGTTTCTTTTGCCTGTGTCACTGACAATGAGCAAAATATAAGGATTGGTGTTTAGGAGCGTGAATTGAAAAAACTACGCGTTGGGCTGTTCCTTGTAGGTCTAGGGGTATTAATATTTCTAAGCTTTTTCGTGTCACCGCTGTACGAGCACGCGACAGCACAGTCAGACCTCCAAACCGGTTGGGATGCGGTAGACGCTTATCTCCGTTCTGAGATGAACGAGCTGCACATTCCGGGTATGGCGGTCGTCATCGTCTCCGGCGACCAGGTGGTCTACAGCCAGGGCTTTGGCGTCGCCGCCGCCGCCGGGCGGCCCGTCACGCCGCAGACGCCGATGGTACTTGGCTCCGTCAGCAAGGGGATCACGGCGCTCGCGGTCATGCAACTGGTGGAAGCCGGCAAGCTGGACCTGGACGCGCCTGTGGTGCACTATCTTCCCTGGTTTCGTATGGCTGACAGCCCTGAGAGCGGCCTGCCGGACGCTTGGGCGCAAATCACGCCACGCCAATTGCTGCACCAGACGAGCGGCATCGCCGAGTATACCGGGGCGAACACGTGGGACAGCCGTTACGCCGGCGACGATGCGCTGGAACGGCAAGTGCGATCGTTCGCGGAATTTCCACTGGTTCACGCGCCGGGCGAGGCCTTTGAATACAGCAACGCCAACTATGAAATTTTAGGATTGCTCGTGCAGGCGGTGTCGGGGCAATCTTATGAAGCCTACATCGAAAAGCACGTTTTCCAGCCGCTGGATATGCGCCACAGCTACACGTTGGCGGCAGAGGCAACCGACTTGGCAACCGGCTACCGCCATTGGTTCGGGCAGTCCTTTCCCGCCCCAACCCTGCCTGTCCCTCGCGAGCATGTTCCCTCAGCGATGTTGATCAGCACCGCCGAGGATATGGGACATTACCTGATCGCTCAGATGAACGGCGGCAAGTACGGCGATGTCCAGGTGCTTTCGGCGCAGGGAATAGCCGAGTTACACCATCCCGTCGCGCCGGCCTGGGAAGGGGCCACCTATGCGATGGGCTGGGCCGTCGGCGCGGATGGATCGCTATCGCACAACGGGGAAACGCCGGGCTTCACCAGCGGCATACGGATCGAGGGGGACTGGGGGGTGTTCGTGGTGCGCAACATCGCCGCCAACCAGCGCGAGCAGCGATTGGATGAGATCGCGCCGGGTATTTTGCAGCTCGTGCAGGGGCAGACGCCGGTACGGAACACGCTCAATCCGGCGTTCCGGCGCACGATGGTCGAGTTGACCGTGTTGTTCGTGCTACAACTTGCGGGGCTGCTGTGGGCATTGCGGCGTTTCTTGCGGTGGGTACGCCACCCGGAAAGCGCGCCACACAAGGTTACGCGGATCCTGGCGGCTGTGCTGCCGGGGTTGGTCATCTCATTGGCGTTGGCGGTGCTGCTGTGGTACATGGGGCCGATTTCCGGCCATCGCTCATTCAGCGTTCAAGCATTGGGAGCGCCCGATCAAATGCTGCTATTGGGAAGCAACATCGTCCTGGCGTTGATCGGGGCGATTCTACAAGTGATCAAAGGGATTTGGTTATGGCGAAACCGATCATTTCCCGTCACCAGTAACTATACTATGCTCAAAATCGAAAGGTAGAAAACATGAATACGGAATCGAATGAACCTGCAACACAATCTGAGAATTTTGAACGTCGCCACGGTCGCCGTCTGGCCCATCCCAGTGGTTGGATCGGCGGGGCTATCCTCATTGTCTTGGGGATATTCTTGCTGCTGCAAAACCTGACCGGTTGTTCACTCAATAACTGGTGGGCGCTGTTTATCCTGCTCCCTGCAGTTGGGGCGTTTGGCCGGGCCTGGCAGGGTTATCAAAATGCCGGCGGGCGTTTGTCCGGCGAGGCAGGCCGATCCCTGTTCGGTGGGATTATCTTGCTTTTGATCACCGCGATATTCCTGTTTGGCTGGAGCTGGACGATATTTGGCCCGGCGCTGCTCATTTTGTTGGGCGCGAGCCTGCTATTGACCTCAGCATTTCCTAAATAATCTTGGTGGGGGATTATGACCGAACTCTATGCTTTTTTGAACAACCTGAGGGATGTTTTGGAATCCCTTCGCCGGTAGCGCGAATTGCCTGCGGTTAGCGCAGCAGTAACGCTGAATGGCGATGTGATCTGGCAAGGTGCAGGTGGGTTGGCAACACTCGACTCGCCACGCCTTGCGACATCGGGGATGGTGGAACATCGTTAGCCTGGAGTACGCGCTGTTCCGGTTCTGGAGAGCCTGATGCAGCAACCCACTTACAACAAAACGCTCTGGAAAATCATCACGGTCATCGAACTTGTCGCCGCGGTGGCGGTCATCCTGTTCGACGTGCTTCTCCCGACCCTGGTTCTCCTGGGAATGGCAGTCGTCTCGCTGCTCATCCGGCGCGAACCGGTTGCCGCGTTGGGCTTCAAACGCCCCGCATCTTGGCCGAAAATGGCTGGCTTTGCCTTGCTCGGCGCCGTCTGCCTGCAACTGTTCGACGTGGGCGTGCTCATGCCCATCCTGAACCGTCTGACCGGCGCGACGATAGACTACAGCGGGTTTGTGCAGCTCAAGGGCAACCTGGGGCAACTGCTCTTCTTCCTGGCGCTTTCGTGGATGCTGGCGGCGCTGGGCGAGGAAATTGCCTATCGCGGTTATCTGCAAAAGTTGCTCACCGATCTCTTTGGGGATGGTCCGCTTGGAGTGTGGTTGACGGTCGGCATTTCCAGTTTGTTGTTTGGCCTGGCGCACACCGAGCAGGACCTTATCGGCGTGGTCGTCACCACCGTTGACGCGCTGTTCTACAGTTGGCTGAAACGAAAGTTTGACGGCAATCTGTGGGCGACCATCCTGGCGCATGGATTCTACAACTCCGTCGGCATGATCGTGTTTTACCTTGTTGGGCCAATTTACGGACTCTGGTAAAATACATAACCTGTGGGTTTGTGAGGCGTTCGAATGGACCACAATTGCCGGCCACACCCTTCCGGCAGTGGGACAGGTGACGTGGTTTGATCATGGAAGACCGCGGGCCGTTTTTAGCGTCGAAGAAGTCGTGTACAATGTGGATGTACGGGACTATATCCGCCAAACCGGGCCATAGATAAGTTGATGGAGAACCTAATGAGCAATCCCAGGGTATTGGTCAACATCTCGATGCACCCGGATGCCCAGCAGCGCCTGCGCGAACGTGCGGAGGTGGACATCCTGCCGTGGGATTATCCCGCCGAAAAACTGCGCCCTTTGCTGGGCGACTACGACGGCACGATCGTCTATGTTCCTCGGTTCGATGATGCGACGTTGGACGCCGCCGTCAAGCTGAAAGTGATCGCCTGCCACTCTTGCCCACCTGCCGTATTGGAAGCAGCAGCCCAGCGAGGAATTCACGTTACGGTCACGCCCACCCTATGGGACGCCGTCGCCGATATGACGATGGCGTTGATGTTCGCCGCCGCGCGCAACATCCCGCAGGTTGACGCGGCGATCCGCAGGGGGGAATGGGGCGCTCCCGCCGACCTCAAAGTGCGTTATTCCGGGCTGGACATCTGCGGTAAAACACTCGGCATCCTGGGCCTGGGGCGGATTGGAACCCTTGTCGCCCGGCGCGTGCAGGGTTTCGGTATGCGGATTTTCTATCACGATCCTGTGCGCCAGGAAGCGCTGGAAAAAGAACTACACCTCGAATACTGCTCCCTTGACCGGCTCCTGGCCGAATCCGACATTCTGATTGTGTTGGCGGCGCTGAATGACAGCACACGGGGGCTGCTCGGCGAGGCCGAATTGCGCCGTATGAAGCGTGACGCGATTCTGGTCAACACGGGGCGCGGCGCACTCATTGATCCGCAAGCCCTTTATCGCGCGCTAAAGGAGCGCTGGATTGCCGTCGCAGGGTTGGATGTCTTTTCTGCAGAACCGTTCAGACCCGATGATCCGCTGTTGACGTTGGATAACGTCGTCGTGACTTCGCATTTGGCCGGATCGACGAAAGAATGTGATATGGCGTTGGTTGAGGACACCTTGCGGGTATTGCAAAACCAGGAACCTTTGCACAGTTTGCCCGTAATATGCTAAAGGCAAAAGTCGGAGGTGAGGAATATGAACAAGCAACCGGTATCGCGGCGGAATTTCTTGAAAATCGCAGGCTTTGCGCTCGGCGGGACGGTGTTGGCGTGCTCTGGGGCGGGCTTTCTGGCGACCCGGCAGCCGGACGTTGAACTTATCCAGATGCAATGCAAAGGCGACACACCGGTGGTCGAAAAGACGTTGATTGCTTATGCCAGCAAATGCGGTTCCACAGGTGAAGTAGCCAAAGCCATTGCCAAAGTGCTTTGTGAACTAGAGCTGGATGTGGATGTCCGGCTGGCTGAAGAGGTCACCTCCCTCAACGGCTTCAACCAGGTCATCATCGGCAGTGCCATTCGTATGGGACAATGGCTGCCCGCGGCGCGGAATTTTGTGAAGGCGCACCAGGAAACCCTGGCGCAATTGCCCACGATGATTTTCAGCGTTCACACGGGCAACCTGGGCGACGACGAAGCCAACCGTCAGGCACGAGCCGCTTACACTGCGCCTGTACATCAGCTTATCACACCCCAGGCCGAAGCCTTCTTCGCCGGTAAAATAGAGATGGCGCGGCTGTCATTGCTGGACCGCATGATCATCAAAGCAATGAACGGGCAAGATCAAGACCTGCGCGACTGGGACGCGATCCACGCGTGGGCGCGAACGCTTGTCCAGGCATAACCCATCGACGACACCATGACCGACGCCAAACTCATTCTCATCGAAGGCATCCCCGGCTCCGGCAAAACGAGCGTCGCGTGCTTTGTCTGCGACTGGCTGGAAAGCCACGGACGACAACCCCGCCTGTTTCTCGAAGGCGACTGGCAGCATCCGGCGGATTTCGAGTCCGTCGCGTGCTTGGACGACGTCGAATACGCCGCCCTGTGCGCGCAGTTCCCTGCGCAGGCTGGTTTTCTCGCGCAGCACGCCCGGCAGGAAAACGGGGAGTGGTTCTTCAGTTATCGCCAGATGCAGCACGAAAACGGTGAACAGCCGGATGCCCTCTTTGAGAGCCTGGCGCGCTTCGAAATCTATCATCTGCCCGCCGAAAAACATCAATGGTTGTTGTTGCAAAACTGGCATAAATTCGTCGCCGACGCGCTTGAACAGGATTTCGTCTACGTGTTCGAGTGCTGCTTCCTGCAAAATCCGGCCACTACGCTGTTTGCGTATCACAATCTGCCCGCAGAAGCGGTCCGGCAGCACATCCTGGCGCTGGCAGACATCGTCAGGCCACTGGCGCCGAAGCTGGTTTACCTCGCTCGGCAGGACGTCGGTGCGACGCTCGAAGCGGTGCGCCGCGAACGTCCGCCAGAATGGGCCGACTTCGTCACCTGGTATTTGACCGGGCAGGACTACGGCAAGGCGCACAATCTGAGCGGCTTCGATGGCGTTGTCGCTTTCTATGCCATGCGCCAGGCGTTCGAACTGGATGTGTTGCCGGCGTTGCCGTTATCCTCGGCGGTGATTGCCGACGATGGCGATTGGGCGACGCGGCATGAGGCGCTGCTCTCGTTTTTAGGGAATCCGGTTGGCAAGGCTATTCACATAGCAAAAGGAATGGCTACGGAAATATCAGAGCACGCCATATTCGAGGCAAGGAGGCTGAATGATGCCTGAGATAGATACCGCTTTATCCCCTGTCGAGCGAAATTTGGCGCTGGCAAAGATCTTCCAGGCGATCCCGCTGTATTTTGCGCACTGGGAAGACGCCCTGATCGGCGCAGCACAACTGGATGCAGCTTTCGAGACGTTGGTGGGCGAGGCGCTGGCCTGTGACAACCGCAAGGACTTTTCCTTACGCTTGATGGCGTTCCTGGCGCGTCTCAACAACGGGCATACGCGTTTCCGTGACCTCGCGTTCCAGGAATGCCCGCCTTTGGGGATGGCGCTCCGCCCGGTGGAAGACCGCTGGACGGTCATTGCCTCTCACATTCCTGCGCTACAGCCCGGCGACGTTATCCGGTCCATTGAGGATAAGCCTGTCGAAGTCTGGTACGAGGAGCTTTATCCGTATACAGTGGGCAGCCCACAGTCGCGGACAACACAGTTCGGCGAATCGAACCTATTCTTTCCGGCGCTGCTGCGGCTTTTTCTCCCACACCGCTATACTCTTGCCTTCGAGGATGCGCAAGGCCGCAGCCGCACCCTAACCGTGGAGCGCGCCACGCTACCCGATGATGCGCCCGCCGCACGCACCGCAGGCCGTTGGTTGGCGGAGGGCCTGGCCTACATCAAGATTCCGAGCTTTCTCGATCCTGAGGGCGAGGCGCGCGCGTTGGCCTACGTCAAGGAGTTCGCGTCCGCCGCACGCCTGATCGTGGACGTGCGGAACAATCACGGCGGCAGCACGCCAGCAGCTCTGCACCGGGCGTTGATGGATCGCCCCTATCGCTGGTGGGCCGAGAGCAGCCCGCTGAACGTCGGTGTACTGACCTACCAGGCGCAGATGGGGCAGGCATCCATGTTTGCGCACTCGCACTTGTTATGGCGCACGGAGGCAAACATGCCGGCTCCGGAGGCTTATCGCGGGGCGGTGCTGATTTTGATGGATCGCGGGACATACTCGGCGGCAGAGGATTTCGCCATGCCGTTCAAGGACAATGGCCGCGCCGTCTTGCTCGGCGAGCCGACGGGCGGCTCAACCGGGCAGCCTTACTATTACGCCTTCGACAACGGGCTTCAGTTTGGCATCGGCGCAAAGCGTGTCTATCTGCCCGATGGCGGAAAATTTGAGGGCGTCGGGCTGGCGCCTGATGTCCATATACCGCTCCGGCGTGAAGACCTGTATGCGGGGCGCGACACAATATTGGCCCATGCGGTAACAATCAGCGGAGATTTCTAGCGATGAAACCACTTAAACTGAACCCGGTCATCGCTAGCTATTCCGGCGAAGCCTACGCGCGCATCAAACGCTACCTCACCCCGGATGTGTTGACGGTGATCGCGCGCGTGGCACAATCCCCGTTGGAGCGTGACGAGGTGCCGGGTGATGTGCTGTCCGAACTCGTTGAGATGCACGTGTTGGCCAAAGAGAATGGGCGGATCAGGCTGGAAACGAGCGTCTTTCTGGCAGAGGACATCGTCCGCATCGTAGAAACGGTCAGGCCGCTGGCGGACGAATTGGCCCGGCGCGTTCTGGCGTGTGGCGCGGCGTTTCGGGGGGCTTCGCCGGAAGTCGTGGCCTTCCTGGGCGGGATGATCGGGTTGGTGCAGGGCCTGGGCAGAACGCTCGGCCAGGAACACGTTGGCGTGGACTGGAAGAATTATCCGGGCAAGTACGGGCGCAGCAAAGTGGATTTCGACCAGATGTGCGCCGCTTTCGACGCGGTTGGCCCGGATTATCTCAACAAGACTGTGCTGCAAGGCGAACGGTACACGGCGGTGTTCATCGGGCCGGGAGGTAACACCTTCGAGGGCTTGCTCTTCGATTTGAACGCTCCCGACCTCAAGCGGAAATTCGCCGGTCAACTGAGCCGTTATTTGGTGGATGCGTATGCACGGCTGGCGGGCGGCGAGGATGCGCCGGAAGCTTTGCGCGCCTCGGCTGAAACGGCGAACCTGTATGTCCAGGGCAAGCCGCGCACCGCCGTCATCACCGACGCGACCGTGCAACAGTACGAAGGCGCGATTCGGGCGTTGATAGACACGGCTGCTACGTATTACGCAGACAAGCTGGACGTTTTCGAGACGCTGCTACGTTCCACTACGTCGGGCCGGCAGGGCGCCCCACCGGCCAATATGCTGCTGAACTTCTGGCGCTACGTGCGCAAGCTGACGGCGCAGGCGTTGTACGCCAACGGCTTCTTCACCGACGACATCCCGGAAAGAGGCACGCTCACCGTATTCTACGAGAACGATGCTGCGTTGCTAAAACTGTTTTTGGTTTGATCCTCTGATTGAGTGGATTTTTCTTTTCAATTCGTTTCATCTGTCGACACTTTTGTAGGGGGCACATCGTGACTGAAAGAACAAGCACATCCAATCGTATCCTGATCCCCGCTGCCTGGGCCATCATGCTCGTGGTCAGCATCTTGCCCAATGCGCTGTTGCACGAACTGGCCGGAGACGCTCCCGTCTGGTTGGGGTGGGCCAAGATCGGCCTGCTGGCGGCGCTGGCCGTGACAACGCTGTTCTGGCAGCCGTTGCGCCTGCTACGCAACTTCATCCTGCTCCTGCTGGCGATTTTTGTCAGTGAGATGGTGGCGGGTTGGTTGACCGGCTCTGCGCTATGGCAAGGCTGGTTCGGTGGAGCGAACGCGCCCTTTACGTTGAGTATGCTGGGCATCCAGTTGGGACGGCTCATCGTCTCATTGCTGATGATCGGCGTGCTGCTGCTCATGGGCTACCGGCGTACCGACTTCTTCCTCACGCGCGGGCAACTCGATGCGCCTATAGAACCCGTGCGCTGGCTTGGTTTCTCCAAACCTGAGCCGTGGACTAAATTCGGCGGTCAGTTTGCCCTGTACATCAGCCTGGGGACGTTGCTCTTTCTTATCCTGGGCGGGCGGCCTTCTCCGGCGGCGTTGCTCGGCGCATTGCCGATGCTGCCGGCGGTGCTGCTCTTCGCCGTGTTGAACGCCTTCAACGAAGAGATGACCTACCGCGCCTCCCTGCTCGCGGGATTGGAGCACATTATCGGCCCGCGACAAGCGTTGTGGCTTACGGCGGTGTTCTTCGGCCTGGGTCACTACTTCGGCGTGCCTTACGGTGTGATCGGTGTGATGATGGCGGCTTTTCTCGGTTGGATGATGGGCAAGGCGATGCTGGAAACGCGCGGCTTTTTCTGGGCCTGGTTCATCCACTTCTTGCAGGACGTGTTGATCTTCTCGTTTATGGCGATTGGCTCGATCACGCCGGGCGGGTAAGGCCGGATTTTTCTCATCAAAGACCTGACAGGTTGTCTGAAACCTGTCAGGTCTTTTTTATGTGTGGCGAAGGTTTGGTTAATAAATAAGATAAGTATTGACTTTATAGTATAAATATGCTATAGTTTGAAAATCTGATCCATACTATGCTAACTCACAAAGGAGGAAAGCAACAATGTTTCGACGACTATGGCATCTACTATCGATCACAGCATTGCTGTTCGGCCTGTTGCCCATCGCCTGGGCGCCTCAATTTGCAGCAGCAGCGGAGTTGACCTCTGCGACTGCGCAAACTTCGGATTCCATACCCCAATCTGGTGAAGTTGTCGGTGATCTTGCCGAAGCAACAGAACCGGCGCTATACCTGGTTCGCCTGAGGGATGCGCCTCTTGCCAGTTATCAGGGCGGTATCGTTGGCTTGGAGGCCACCAGTCCGCGCGTCACAGGCGAGGACCGGTTGGACCCGGAAGCGCCTGCCAGCGTCGCTTACCTGAGCTACCTGGAAGCACAGCAGGCGAATGTGCTGGCTTCTGTGGAACGAACGTTAGGACGCTCGGTGAACGCGGCTTTTCAATACCTGGCCGTGTTGAACGGCTTTGCCGTCACCCTCACGTCGCAAGAAGCCGCCAGGGTGGCGAGTTTGCCCCAAGTGCTGGCCGTATACCGCGACGTGGAGCGCGAGCTGGATACCGAAGTCGGCCCGGCGCACATCGGCGCGCCCGATATATGGGGCGGGGATACGGGCAGCGGTACGGCGACGCGCGGCGAGGGCATCGTTATTGGCGTTATCGACTCCGGGATCAACTCGCAGCATCCCTCTTTCGCCGCCACCGATGAGGATGGCTACGTCCACACTAATCCGTACGGTGCGGGCGTTTACCAGGGATGGTGCGCAACCAACCCTGGCTTTTGTAATGACAAACTGATTGCCGCTTACACCTTTCACCCCAACGGCGGCAGCCCGGAGGATACGAATGGCCACGGCAGCCACACCGCCAGCACTGCCGGCGGCAATGCGCATACCGCCACCTTCGACGTTGGACTCAACACGTACAATGTTCGTATCCAGGGTGTCGCGCCGCGCGCCAACATCGTGGCCTACAAAGTCTGCGATCCGTCCTGCCCTACGTCTAGCAGCGTCGCCGCGATCAACTCGGCCATTTTGAACGATCAAGTAGACGTTCTCAACTATTCCATCTCCGGCAGCGACGATCCCTGGAATGACGTCGTTGACCTGGCTTTCCTTGACGCCTACAACGCCGGAATCTTCATCGCCGCTTCGGCCGGCAACGCCGGCCCTGGCCCCAGCACCGTGGCGAAGACCGGGCCGTGGAATGCCGCCGTCGCCGCCAGCACCATCAATCGCGTCATCGCTCACACGCTCGACGTAACCGGGCCGGGCGCGCCACCCGCATTGCAGGATTTGGCTGCTATCCCCGGTGAGAAAACGGTTATTGGGAGCGATATCAACAGCGAGATCCGCTACGATCCTACCAACCCCCTTGGTTGTACCGCCTTTCCGGCCGGTTTCTTCACCGGCAGCCTGGCGCTGATCCAACGTGGTAGCTGTACGTTTGCGACCAAAGTCACGAATGCCGGGACTGCCGGCGCAACGGGGGTGGTGATCTTCAACAATGTGGATGGCCCGCCCATCAGCATGGGCAGCCTGACCGGCACACCGCCGGCTTTCATGGTGACCCTGCCCGACGGTTTGGCGTTGCGCGACTACATTGTCGCCAATCCGGGGGCTACCGTGCGCGTCAATGTGGCGACCGCTTACCTAATCGACAACGCCTGGCAAGATATCGTCGGTGCGTTCAGTGCGCGCGGGCCGAGCCAGTTCGAACTGCTCAAACCTGATTTCATTGCGCCGGGCGTCAATATCCTGGCGGCTGTGGCGCAGGATGCCGGCGACCCTGTCCAATACGGCTTCCAGCAAGGGACGTCGATGTCCTCGCCGCACGCTGCGGGCGCGGCAGCGCTGTTGAAGGCGCTCAACCCCACCTGGTCCCCGGCGGAGATCAAGTCCGCGCTGGCTTCTACGGCGGTGGGTGGGTTGGTGAAGGAAGATGGCGTGACGCCTGCCGATCCTTTTGACGTTGGCTCTGGGCTGTTGAATCTTTCCCTCGCCAGCAAGACCGGCCTGGTCTTCGATGAGACGCACGCCAACTATGTGGCGGCGAATCCCGCCACCGGCGGCGATCCCAAGACGCTGAACCAGCCAAGTATGGTGGACTACAACTGTGTGGGGAGCTGCTCGTGGGAGCGCACCGTCAAGAGCGTGTTGCCGTTCACGGCGACGTATACCGCTACCGTGTCCGCTCCGGCCGGGTTGAACATCACCGTTACACCTGTCACCTTTACCATTGCGCCGGGCGACAGCCAGGCGTTGCTTATCCAGGCGGACGTTTCGAGTGCGCCGGTGGGGACGTTTGCCTTTGGTAGTGTGACACTGGAGACGGACGCGCAGCATCCGACCTTTGCTGCTATCCCATCAGCGGTGCTGCTCGATGAAGCGTTCAGCGACGCGGCCTTCCCGCCTGCCGGTTGGGCTACGTATAAGCTACAAGGCGGTGGCATAGCCACATGGATACGCGACACAGCGCAATCCAGGAGCGTGCCGGCCTCTGCGCGTCGTATTTTTGGCGGCAGCGCCGATGGTCCGCAGGATGACTGGCTGGTCACGCCGCCGCTTGCCTTAGGTCAGAGCTTCTTGCGTTATTTCGATCTCGGGCAGTGGATGGCCGACTATGGGTACAGCGGGGTGTGGATCTCCACGGAAAGTTGTAATCCTGCCGACAACGATTTTGTCGAACTGCTGGAAACGCCTGATATTCCCAACAACGCCTGGCGGTCCTCGCCGGTGGTTGTCGATCTCACGGCCTACGCCGGCGAGACAGCTTGTCTGGCATTCCGGTACAGCGGTGATTTTGCCCACACCTGGTGGATTGACGACGTCGTCGTCGAAACGTTCGAACTGCTGGATGTCGCCAACATTCACATGCCCGTCGTCGTGATCCCCACGGTCGTGACTGCACCGGTTATCGAAGTCGCTCCCGACGCCCTGGCCTCGATTCAGGCTTGGGACACCCAGACGGAGTATACGCTTACGATCAGCAACACGGGTAATGCCGACCTGACCTGGTCCATCGCGGAAGCTGCGCCCTTGACCTCGGCTGGGGCCGTACCACCGGCAATTCTGAATCTGCCCGTAGGCGGCGACCGCGCCACGCCCACATTAACCGGCGTGACGGCTCCGGCAAGCATCCTGCCTACGTCCTACACACCCATCTTAATCAGTTGGGCGGAAAATTTCGATGACATCACCCTGCTGCCCGGTTTTGGCTGGGCGCTGATCAACAACAGTGCGCCGGCTGGCCTAACGAGCTGGTTCCAGGGCAACAGTACCGTCTTCCCTGCCCATGCCGGAGCGTCCACTGCCTATATCGCGGCGAACTTCAACAACACCGCCGGCGTAGGTACCATCAGCAACTGGCTACTAACGCCGGAGATAACGATGCGGAATGGCGACCGGCTCTCCTTCTACACACGCCGCACGACAAACACTTTCCAGGACCGGCTTCAGGTACGCCTGAGCGCCAATGGCGGCAGCACGGATGTAGGTGCAACCGAGACGAGTGTTGGCGACTTTACGACACTCCTGCTCGATATCAATCCCACCTATGCAGTCGGCGGCTATCCGCAGGTGTGGACCGAATACGTCATCACTATCAGCGGGCTTAGCGGCCCGACCAGCGGACGCCTGGCTTTCCGCTACTTCGTGGAGAACGCCGGGCCTAGCGGCGCCAATTCCGACTACATCGGCATCGATACGGTCACCTACAGACTGGGGGCAAACGTCCTCTACGACAATGGCCCGTTCATCACCAGCTACGGCGACGGCCCTGATGGCGCGGACGTAAGCCTGCTGCAGAACGTCAGCCTGGGGATGACAACATTTGGCGCGTCCGTGTTTCTGGAGGGTGGCCCACATTGGCGCATCGCCGAGGCATTCACCGTGACGACGCCGGGCGGGTGGAGCCTCGAAAACGTGCTTTTCTACGCCTACCAGACCGGTTCGTCAATCACTTCGACCTTCACCGGCGTCAATTACCAGATTTGGGACGGGCCGCCGAATGATCCCGATAGCGCCGTGATCTATGGCGATACCAGCACGAATAGGCTTGAGAATACGGGCTGGACCGGCGTTTATCGTTATACTGAAAACAGCCCCGGTACGACTCGCCCGATTATGTACATCTTCGGCGAGGCAGACGTCCATCTTATGCCCGGCGTCTACTGGTTGGACTGGCAATTGGCCGGTTCGTTGGCTTCTGGACCGTTCCAGCCGCCCATCACCATCATCGGCGAAACCACCACCGGCAATGCCCTGCAACTATCAACATCTGGTTGGATCAACTTTGCGGATACCGGCGTTGGCGCGCCGCAGGGAGCGCCCTTCCAACTGTGGGGGGCGACCGTCTGTGAGATGCCGGCGGATATACCCTGGCTCTCGGTTTCTCCGTTCACCGGTACTGTCCTGCCGGGAATGACCGGTGTGCTGACGGTGACGTTGGACTCCACCGGTCTGGCCGGCGGGAACTACACGGCGTATCTGTGCGTGAATAGCAACGACATGCAGAATCCTGTGGTCGTCGTCCCCGTTACCCTGGAGGTGTTCGAACTCTATACGCTCGACGTTCCCATCGTCGGTGAGGGGACGGTAGATATCGATCCTGAGCAACCTGACTACTTGTACAACGACGTGGTCACGCTGACGGCGACCGCCGATCCCGGCTGGACGTTCGGCGGGTGGAGCGGCGATGCGATAGAGACGGATGAGGTCATCACCGTCACCATCACGGGAGACACCGTCATCACCGCGACCTTCCTGCCTGGTTCGCTCTCACCTGAGCTGGTGATCGCCAAGTCGGTCACGCCGGAGATGGCCCTTAGCCCCGGCGACACGGTCACGTACACCATTACCTTGACCAACAACGGTAATGCCGTCGCCACTGGCGTGATGCTCACCGATCACCTGCCGTCCCTGGTGACGTTTAGTGCGTTCGTGGAGAACGCGGGGATGGCTGAAGAGGATGAGAGTGTTATCACCTGGAGCGGGAATCTGGCTGCCGCTGAGACATTCACCATCGTCTTCACTGCTATGGTGGCGGAGGATTCGACCTTTGTCACCACGCCTATTATCAACCAGGTGGTGTTTACTTCAGAGGATGCCGGTGACGGTATGGCGGAAGCGAGCTTTACCATCAGACCGCTGCGCACGATCTTCCTGCCGTTGGTCGTGCGGAACTACTGAACTGGCGCCGTGCTAACCTTGCCGGAAGCTGGCTTGGAATTTAAGGTCAGCTTCCGGGAAGGTCGCGGTCACTGACTCAGCCCCGGCATTGAACGGAAAATCCGCTCAATGCCGGGGCTTGTTGAGAATTTGTTTGTATCAGTAGATCGATTTTTGCTTGGTCTGGATCGCCAGATCCAGACCAGAACGGGGATCTGGCGATCCCCTCGGAGCATTTTGCGATCTACCGCATCTTGAACTGGCGGACTACCACACTTGCATCGGGTCGCTCAACTCATCCGCAGGCGCATCCTCGGCCTCCGGTGCTGGCGCGGTCTTGGATTGCGCCTGACCCATCCGGTCGAGCAGCTCGCGTATCTTGACGTTGAGCTGTTCTAGCGCGGAAAGCAGTTGCGGGCGCACGGTCTCCACGGTCTGCTTTCCGGCTGTAGCGGCAGAAGCTACGGCTTTTTCTGCCTCCTCGCGGAATTTCTGACCCTCTGGGGAGTGCGCCGCGTTGTCCACCGCTCCGGCGATGGCCCCGGCCATTTTCTCCAGCCCCTCGCGCATCTGTTGCATAAACCCCTGCGTTCCTTCGTCCTTCCACGCTGTTGTGAAAGCCGCCGCGATGCTTTCTCCCACGTGCGCGAACTGCTGGCCGACTTCGGCCCACGGGTCCTGTGTATCGGTTTGCGCCTGAGCGGGTTCCTCGGTTTGTTCGTAAAATTTGCGTCCTTCTTCAGCCATTTTGTTATCCCCCCATTCATTGTTAGCGGTTATTTGTTTGACAAGATTTATACGATTTACAAGATGTAAAAGTTTCTCATCCTGAAAATCCTGTTAATCCTGTCCAAAATATCAAACGGCGGGACTGGGCGCCTCCGGCAAGATATGGATACAATCCTCGCTAAAACTGAGTTCCACCGTGCTGCCTTCGGGATACAATTCCAGGTGCGAAGGGTCGCTCTCGACCGCTGTGAGCACCTGCCCGTTGATTTCAACGTCGTAATCGATCCGGTCACCCAGGTAGGCAGCCCGGCGCACGATGCCGGGCAGTTGACCGTTCGCCTTTCGTACGCGAATCATCTCCGGGCGCACGATCATCGTGACCGGCGTATCCACCGCCGGGAACTCGGTCACGTCCGTGAGATGGAAGTTGGCCCCTAGCGCGTTGACGTGCAGCACGCCGGGATCGCGCCCGGCGACGCGCCCCTCGATGAAGTTAGCCCGCCCGATGAAATTTGCCACAAAACGGGTGCGCGGGCGACGATAGACTTCCATCGGCGGCCCAATCTGTTGGATGATGCCCTCGTGCATCACCACCACCCGGTCCGAAAGCGTCATTGCCTCGATCTGGTCGTGCGTCACGTAGACGCTGGTGATGCCCAACCGCTGCTGGATGTGGCGGATTTCGGTCCGCATCTGCTCGCGCAGTTTGGCGTCGAGGTTGGAGAGCGGCTCGTCCATCAGCAGCACCTTCGGCTCCATCACCAGCGCGCGCGCCAGCGCCACACGCTGCTGCTGGCCGCCGGAAAGCTGATTGGGCGCGCGTGCTTCGAGGCCCGTCAATTGCACCAATTCCATCACCTGTGCCACCCGCTGCTTGATCTCCGGCCCCGGCACGCGCTTCACGTTCAGACCGTAAGCGATGTTTTCATAGAGCTTCAGGTGCGGGAAAATGGCGTAACTCTGAAACACCATCGACATCTCCCGCTTGTGGGGCGGTAACACGTTGATTTCCTGGCCGTCCAGCCGGATGCTGCCTGCGGTGGGAAACTCGAAGCCGGCGATCAGGCGCAGCGTGGTGGTCTTGCCGCAGCCTGAGGGGCCGAGCAACGTCACCAGTTCGCCTTTTTCGATGGCAATAGAGACGCCGTTGACGGCGGTCACTTCTAAGCTACCCCCGCGCGGGGGAAAGACTTTGACGATGTTTTCCAATGTGAGATACATAGCGCCTCCTAAAACGAATCATGAATCATGAATCACGCTGCGTGATTCATGATTCATGATTCTACATACCCATCGATAGATCGACGTCGCCGCGACTACGAAATACGCGATTGGTGATGTAGTACAACACGCCAATCGCCACCAAAACGAACAGAATGATCGTGGTGGAATAGGCGGCGGCGATGGCGACCCCACCTTGCTCCCACTCGCTCAAGATCGCGGCCGTCACCACGCGCCAGCGGGCGCTGACCAGGAAGATGATGGCCGATAAGCTGGTCATGTGCCGCGTGAAGCTAAAGATCAACCCCGCCAGGAGCGCCGGGAGAATCAGCGGTAGCGTCACCTTGCGGAACGTCGTCTGCGCGTCGGCTCCCAGGATGTTAGACGCTTCCTCAATGGAGGGGTCGATCTGTTGCAGCGCCGCCACTCCCGCGCGCACCGAAGCCGGCAGACTGCGCACGGCAAAGGCCGCAATGATGATAAACGGCCCACCCACCAACGTCAGCGGCGCGGCGGTAAAGAGCAACCCGCAGGACGTGGCGAGCAGCGCAATGCCCACAGGCAGCCGCCAGCGCCCCCGTTCCTGTCCCAGGAAGAGCACCGCCGCGAGCAGCAGCACCAGCCCTAGCAGACTCGGCGGTAGTTGGAACAATACTTTGACGTGATCCGCCACCTGGAAGACGGCGTTGCTCCAGAAGCCGCGCGGCAGGCTACGGCTGAACGCCGCAATCGGCGCGGCGACGAATTCGATGAGGTCATACGATAGCATATAGAGGCCGACCGCCGCGTACGCCTGTCCCAATCCCCGGCGGCGGCGCTTGAACCAGGTGTACAATCCGAAGCCGGCGTAGAGCGCGCCGAGCACATAATACAGTCCTGCCACTCCGAGCACGTCGTCGAGGAGGCTCAAGCCCACTCCCGCCGCCGTGCCCAGGCTGAGCGCGATCAGTTGTTCCCGCCGCCCGCTGAAGGCGTTGCGCGCCAGTAGCGCCGCGCACAGCGTGTAGATCGCTACCACAACCGTCATCGGCGGCGTGTTGAAGGCGAGCACGAACCCGATGCCCAAAATCGTGCCGGGGATGGCGCCGCCCAGATTCGAGCCAAAATCGAGCACGTCCTTGCCGGTGAACGTCTTGCGCACCACGAGGAAGGCGATCACCATACCGATCAACGCCGCAACCGGCGTCGCCACCGCACTCAGGAATGTCGTGTCCATAATCGGCTCAATGCCGCGCGTCACCATCAACTTCCACCAGTCCAACGTGGGTGCATAATCCACGCCCCAGCCTTTGGCAAAAGAGCTGTAGAAAATTGCCGCGTACAGCAGGACGATGAAGGCACAGAAGAAATAAGTCAGGCCGATGAAGGCCCAGCGAATCAGCGGCTCTTTTTCGACGATCTGCCCGCCGGTCGGCTTGCCGGTGACGGAGATGTAGGAGCGGCGGCTGACGTAGTAGCGCTGCACCAGGAAGATGATGAGCGTCGGCAAGAGCAGCACGAGCGACAGCGCCGAGGCTTTCTGGAAGTCGTACTCGCCCGAAACGGCGAGGAAAATCTGCGCCGAGAGCACCATTACGTTGCCGGAGATGAAGAGCGGGTTGCCCAAGTCGGCCAGCGATTCCACGAAGAGCAGAAGGAACGAAGCCGCCAGACCGGGCGTGAGCAGGGGGATCGTCACGGTGCGGAAGAGGTGGAAACGGTTGGCCCCCATACTTTCCGCCGCCTCTTCCAGCGACGGCTCCACCCGTTCCAACATTGCCTTGAGGATGAGGTAAGCCGCCGAGAAAAACGTGATCACCTGCACCAGCACCAGCCCGTCCATTCCGTAGATGTCGTTGGAACCGGGCGTAAATGTGATGCCGAGCAGTCGCCGGGTGATCAGGCCGTTGCGCCCGAACAGCAGAATCGTGCTCAGCGCGATGGCAAAGGGCGGCGAGACGGTGGGCACCAGCGCCAGGATGTGAACCAAACGCCGGCCCGGAATGTTGCAGCGTACCACCGCATAGGCGAAGATGAAGCCGACCAGCGTTCCGCCCGTCGCCGTGAGCAACCCCATCATCATCGTATCCCCGAAGATGCGCCGTGAGAGCGGGCCATAATAGCTATCGAAGTAGCGACCAAAGTATTTGAGATCGAGTTCTCCGGCTGGATTGATAAAACCGTTGGCGGTGGTTTTGTAAATGGGGAAGAATACAAAGATGAAGAGAAAAAGTCCGCAAAAAATGAGACTCAGCAACAACACCGGATCGCGCGCAATCAAGGCAAACTCGCGCAAGCGTCGCCGCAATTGCGACTGCGAAGGGTGTGCTTCATGACTGGCTAAGTGGGTCATAAGTCCCTCCTCGAAAAAACCCAAATGGCAAATGACGTTTGCGGTGCGGGTGCTGTTGCCAGGGTGTGCGCACGTTTATCGCTGAATGGGATTTTTCGTGTGCGGGCGTAGCCCGCACACGAAAAACTCATAGTGAGAGATTACTTGAGATTGTCCGCTGCCGCGATCTCGTTGGTGTATTTGTCCACGAAGGCTTTTTTGTTGGTGCCAGCCCACTGGAAGTCGTAATTGATCAGGTTCACCTGGAGCAGTTCGGGGTGCGAAAGCTCCACACCCTTGACTGTGGGGGCTTGATAGGCCTTGTACTTTGGTCCCAGTGCTTGCGCTTCGGCGGTAATTGCCCAGTCGAACCACTTTTGCGCCGCGTCCAGGTGTTGCGCGCCCTTGATGATCCCCATGCCGCCGATTTCGTACCCCGTGCCCTCCTCAGGGAAGGTCAACAGCAGGGGCATGCCGTTGTTGTCGATCTCGTTCACGATGTCGTGTGAGAAGACGATGGCGACTGCTGCCTCACCCTGTCCGACAAACTTGGCCGGCGCGGCGCCGCTCTTGGTGTATTGCGCGATTTGCCCGGCGTACTTCTGCAAGTATTCCCAGCCTGCTTGCTCGCCTCGTATTTGCAGCACGGTTGCCAGTGCCGTGTACGAGGTGCCCGACGTCGATGGGTGGGCGACCATCACCTGACGCGTGAACTCCGGACGTAGCAGGTCGTCCCACGAGCGCGGCGCTTCGACGCCAGGATGGTCGGCCAACCAGTTCGTATTGGTGGCAAAACCGAGCGTGCCCACGTAAATGCCAACCCAATAGTTGTCCGGATCTTTGTATTTGGCGGCGTCAAGCAAATTCTTGTAGTTGGGCGAATCGTAGGCCTCGAGCACACCGGCTTCCTTGGCCGCCACAAAGCTGTCGATCGGGCCGCCCCACCAGATGTCGAACTGGGGATTATCTTTCTCCGCCTGAATACGGGCCAGCGCCTCACCGCTGGACATGCGGACATAGTTCACGGTGATGCCGTATTTTGCCTCGAACTCTTGCTTCATGCCCTGGCACCATTCCTCTTGCGGCGTACAGAGCACATTGATCTCGGTGCTGGCCTGCTCTCTCTGACAACCGGTCAGCGCCAAAGTCAACACCAGCAACAGCGCTCCAGCCAACCACAACTTGCGATGCATGTCTACCCTCCTAAATCAATGATGTGATTTACAGAACAACTTAACCAAGTTTAGCAAGCGTACTTTTTTTGCGTATAATAGAGTAGTAGGTGACCTCCTTTGCCCATAATGTTGGAACTTCGACCTGTGCCATATACGGGCGAAGCGTTTGCTTAGAGGCATCTCAAGAACCGGCGTGGACAAGTTGGTTGTCGTTTCACGATTCATCTGAGAGACATAATGCCTCTGTATATATAAATCAAAGTTTATGCAAGAACAGATTAAAGTCAAACAAGACGACAGTATTTCAAAAAATGAGACTTTGTGCATCGTAAAGCCGTATCATGCTATGATTTATGCCAAAGGAGGGCAAGATGACCAACAAAGTTTTGATCGTTTACGCAACCTGGACAGGGGCCACACGTGGGGTGGCCGAAGCGATGGCGGAAACGCTGCGCGCGCAAGACGCTGACGTGACCGTGATGCGTGCCAAAGCAGCGCGTGATCTCAGCGACTATGGCGCGGTGTTGGTGGGCGTGTCGATTCACGCCGGGCAACTGGCGGGCGAAGCAAAACGCTTCATTCAACGGCAGCGCCAGGCGTTGGCGAAGCTGCCGGTGGCTTATTTCATTGTTTGTCTGGCCGCGTCCGAGGAGACGGAGGAGAACCGCCAGTCTATACAAGGCTACGTCGACAAGCTACGCCAAATCGCGCCGGAGGTCAAACCGGTGGATGTCGGCGTCTTTGCCGGCGCGGTGCTGAATGATACCCCCGAATTCAAACGGCTCTTCCCCCTCATGAAAATTCCAATCGGCGGGATGGCGGGCAGCACGCCGGATCACCGTGATTGGGACGCCATCCGCGCCTGGGCGGAGATGGTGCATGGTAAATTGGGGTAAGAGACAATGATGGCAAACCAGGTGTCTACTACGTTTTTGAAACGCAAGATCACTTTAGCTTATGCGCTCTCGTACTTTGTCGCACTTTTGATGACCGTAGCCTCGCTGGCCGGTCTACTCTTCTCGCCGGCTCTCTATCCCACACAGGAATTAAAGCAAGCGTTCGTCGCCAATGACGTGGTCAATCTGTTCATCGGGCTGCCGCTTCTACTCGGCGCGATGGCACTGGCCCGGCGCGGGAAGCTTGCCGGGTTGTTGTTCTGGCCGGGGGCGCTGCTCTACGTGATTTACAACGCAATTGCCTATGCTGTAGCGCTGCCGTGGACAGTGCAGTTCATCCTATACCTGGCGCAGATCGCGTTGAGTGTCTACGCCGTGCTGCGCCTGCTCGCCGGTATAGATGCGGTCGCCATTCGCCAGCAACTCACCGGCGCCGTGCCGGAGAAACTCGCTGGCGGCGTGTTGGTGGGCTTGGGCGGTCTGCTTTTCCTGCGCACGGTCGCCCAGATTGCGGGCGCGTTGTCAGGCCAGCAAGCCGTCGCCGGAACAGAAATGGCGGTGCTGATTGCCGATCTCGTCTGTACGCCGCTTTGGGTCGTGGGCGGGATCTGGCTCTGGCGGAAACAGGCGCTCGGCTACGTCGGCGGCGCGGGGTTGCTTTTCCAGGCCAGTATGCTGTTTGTTGGACTGCTGGTGTTTTTCCTCTTGCAGCCCTGGCTGGCGGGTGTACCATTCCCTGTGGAAGATTTCGTGGTTATCTTGGTGATGGGGATGGTCTGTTTTGTCCCTATGGGATTATTTACGCGCGGCGTGCTCACAAAGGGGATGTGACCGGAACGAGAACAAATACTTGCGCCGGATCACCGGCGCTGCGAGAACGGCGGATTGTGATCCGCCTTAAGCGTTGAAGTAAGGTGATATTCGAGGAGGTCTGAAATGAACAACAGTGAAGCCAGATTCTACGAACGTGCAGAGGCGTGGTTGTACCGCCTGTTGGAGTTGAGTCCGGTGGCGGCGACGCAACTGGGCGAGCATCGCTGGGACGACCGGCTCAGCGATATGTCTCTCGCAGGGATCGAGAGCCAGCATCATGAGATTTTGAACGCCGTCGATGAGTTTGCGGCGCTGGACCCCACCGATTTTAGCTCCGACGCCCGTATCGACTACATCCTGGTTGCACAGATCTTCAATTCATTTGTTCGGCAGCACGAGAAGGTCGAGGGCTACCTGCGCGATCCCGGCGCTTATCTGGGTGAGGCGATGGGAGGCGTGTTTATGCTCATTCTCAAGGACTTCGCACCGTTGCCCGAACGACTCCGTTCGGCGTTGGGCCGGATGCGCGAAATCCCACGTGTGCTGCAAGAGGGCCGGCAGAACCTGGTCGTCGAGCGCGTGCCGCGCGTGTGGGCCGAGGTGGCGTTGGAGCAGGCGCGCCAGGCGCCCGGCCTATTCGGCTTTTTGCTGCCGATGATGGCGGCCGGCATCCCCGAACTACAGCAACAGCTCAGCGAGGCCGGGCAGACAGCCACCGAGGCGATTCAGGACTATATCGCGTTCATCGAAAACGACGTTCTGCCCAATGCGCGGGGCGACTTTGCAACCGGTAAGGCGTTATTCGACGAGATGCTGCGCGAGGAGCACATGGTCGACTACGATGCCGACGCGCTGATCCAGACCGGCTGGGAACAACTCCGGTTGACGCGGGAACTGATGGCAGAAACCGCGCGCCAGATCGATCCAAACAAGACGGTCAAGGAAATGCTCGAAGAGGCCAAGGCCAATCATCCCACTGCCGAGGGGTTGATGGCGGCCTACCAGCACGCGATGGAATCCGCCCGTCAGTACGTCATCGATCACGAGATTGCCACCATCCCCGAGGGCGAGACGCTGCACATCATCGAGACGCCCCCGTACATGCGACCGATCCTCCCTTACGCCGCTTACATGCCACCGGGCATCCTGGAGGAAGAGCAAGAGGGTCTCTTCCTCGTGACCCCGGTTGATCCTGCCACGCCCGCGGAGGAGCAGGAACAGAAGCTCAAGGGCCACTACTCGATCAAGTTGCCGATCACCGCGCTGCACGAGGCGTACCCGGGCCATCACCTGCAACTGGTGTGGGCCAACCGGCACGCGCGCATCCCGCGCCGGATGGGGTCTTTTCTCTCGACGCTGTTCATCGAAGGGTGGGCCTTCTACTGCGAAGAGCTGATGGAGCAGCTTGGCTACATCGGCGAGCCGCTGCAACGGCTGGGACGGCTCTCGGATCAGCTTTGGCGCGCCGCACGTATCATCCTCGATGTTTCGCTCCACACTCGCGGGATGAGCGTGGACGAGGCGGTCGATTTCTTGGTCAACGAGTGCCAGCTCGAGCGCACGAATGCCATCGCCGAGGTGCGGCGTTATACCAGTTCGCCCACGCAGCCCCAATCGTATTTGATGGGCAAGCTGGCGATCCTGGACCTGGTCGAGGATTACCGTCGCGCCCACCCTGAGGCGTCCATGCGCGAGGTTCACGATGCGATTCTGCAATGTGGGAGCCTTCCGCCGCGCCTGATGCGCCAGCGGTTGTTAGGATGACAAATTCAAGCCACAGAGAGCACAGAGTTCACAGAGTTTTTTCCTGTACTCTCTGTGCCCTCGGTGGCTGTTTTGAAAGGAGGGTGCCATGGTAGATACAATTCTTGTCGCTTATGTAACACGTTATGGGTCCACACAGGAGGTCGCCGAGCGCGTTGCGGAAACGCTGCGCGAAAACGGCTTGCAGGTGGACGTGAAGCCTGCCAAGCAGGTGCACGCGTTGGAGGGCTACCGCGCTGTAGTGCTGGGCGCGCCTCTCTACATCGGACGCTGGCTCAAGGATGCGCATCGCTTCCTGGCGCAACACCAGTCGGGTCTGGCGCAGCGTCCCGTCGCCGTGTTCTCCCTTGGCCCCACGCGCCTTGAGGAGATGAAAGCTCCAGATGTACGCGCACAACTCGACCAGGAACTGGGCAAGTATCCCTGGCTCAAGCCGGTGGCGTCGGAGCTATTCGGCGGGAAGTACGACCCGGCCACGTTGCGATTCCCCGATAATCTGCTTGGCGCGCTGCCTGCCAGCCCGCTGCATGGCTTGCCGGCCAGCGACGCGCGCGACTGGGAGGCGATCCGCGCCTGGGTGGAGATGGTGTACGGCAAACTGGGGTAAGCTCAGGGGATGGAGCAAGCGCAGGTCATTTATCTTATTCGTCACGGTGCTCCGTTGCATCCTGTTGATCAACAGGGGCGACAGCTTATGTATGGCCCAACTGCCGCTCTCACCGCGAGAGGTGTGACGCAGTGTCAACGTCTGGCTCGCAGAATCATGGAAAGGGAAGGCTCTCCACTTGCGGTTCTCGTCGCCAGTCCGTATACGCGCACACAACAAACTGCGAAGGTACTCGCCAGCGAAATGAACGTGCGTATGGTGATGACGGATGAGCGACTACAGGACACGCACTCGACGTGGGCAGGCGTATTGGTCGATGACCTTATGACGATATTTTCTGAAGGCAAAATGTTCGATGATCCCCATACGCTGGAAACGTTGGACGATATGGGAAAAAGGATGAAGGCCGCGTATGATGAAATTCTGGTCCGTTTTGGCGGAAACAGTATCGGCATCGTGAGTCACGGCGACCCAATTCGCACATTGTATTTTCGGTTGTATAACCCGCAGGCGCCATATCCGTCGTATCTGGAGTTAACGAAAGTGCTCAGCCTGGGTCCGGCAGAAGGCATACGCCTTCAAATTGATCGAAATGGCAAGCTGGAGCCGGACATAGAGATGATCTCAGGTGGGTAAGTGGTGACGGCCATCCGCATCATCACCGGCCCGATTCCGGCGGTGCTGCCGTTCTTGGACGTGCTGTTCGCGTGGAAGTATCCCATCACGCGTGCGAGCCATCAGGCGACGTTGCAGGAATTGAAGGAGGTTTGATGACCCGTGTTGCAGTCATCGGAAATGCTGGTGGCGGCAAATCTACCTTGTGCCGCGAGTTAAGCCGCGCGCGGCAATTACCGCTCTTTCCCATCGACCAGATTCAGTGGAAACCTGGCTGGACGCCGGCTTCCTACGATGAAGTCAAGCGCCAACACGACCACATTCTGGCCGGGGATCGGTGGATCATCGATGGTTGGGGGCCTTTCGATCTGATCGAAGCGCGCTTCGCCGCGTCGGATACGATCATCTTTGTCGATCTGCCGCTGTATGTTCACTACTGGTGGACGATCAAGCGGCAAATCGCCTGTCTCTTTCGTCCACGGCCGGATGGCCCGGAGGGCTGCCCGATGCTGCCGATGACGTGGCCGTTGTTGAAGATGATCTGGCAAATTCACCACCACGCGCGGCCAAAATTGCTGGATGTGGTCAACCGTTATCGCGCCAACAAGGTGGTCTTTCACATCCAATCGCCAAGAGAACTGCGCCAATTTGTGCGAATCTATTGCCGCTAGAGGAGGTATATCTTGAAAATCGCGTTGTTCTACTATGATGAGTTTGCCGAATTTGAAGTGGTACTGGCCTGCCTGGTTTTCAGGCGGCACGGCCTCGTCACGATTGCCCTGGAAGATAGGGAGTATCGCAGCGAGGAAGGCCAAAGATTCTGCGTCGATCAGGTGATCAGGGATGTTGACGTGGATTCGATAGACTTGCTGATCATTCCCGGTGGAGATCCGGCGCCGTTAGTGGACAACCTTGAATTGAAGACCTTCGTTGAGGCGCTCCTTGCCAAAAATAAAAAAGTGGCGGGAATCTGCGGCGCGGCCGCTGTGCTGGCCGGTTTTGGACTGCTGAAGGGGAAACGATGTACCGGATTAGGCTCCGGTAAAATGCCGGACATTCCCGAGTACCAATACTTCGCCGATTCCATTTTCTTGGACGATCACGTGGTAGTGGATGGCAATATCATCACGGGGCAAGGTCAGGCCTACGTGGAATTCGCCTTCGAGTTGGCGCGCCAAATGGGGTTGTGTGGAACGGAAGAAGCATGTCAGGCCGGGATAAGGTGGTTCAGGAATATCAGGTGATCCCATAAACGAATTTGACCTTTGGAGGCGACAACAATGGAACGCACAGAATGGCTACAGCAAATGCGGGAGAAGGCGGAAATGCTTTACGATCATTTCGCGCCGCTGTATTGGGTCGCGTGGGGGATGGGTGAGAGCGAAACGTACCGGGAGTTTCTGCAAAAGTTCTTAGGCCGAATGGCTCTGCACAGTTCCCTGCTGTCCGCGGGATGTGGGGCCGGACGGTGGGATGGCGTACTGCTCGAAGCGGGACACACTATCGTGGGCATTGACCAGTCCGAAGGGATGCTGGCACGGGCGAAGGAGCACTTCCCGGAGGTACAATATCGGAAGATGGGTTTGCAGGAGATGGATTTTCACGAGGCGTTCGACGGCATCATCTGCGTAGATGCGCTGGAACACGTCTTCCCGGAAGAGTGGCCAGGAATCCTGCAAGGATTCTGGCAGGCTTTGAAGCCGGGTGGCGTGTTGTATTTCACGGTCGATCTGGCGGAAGGGGAGGATGTGCCGGGCGCCTACGAATGGGCGAAGGCCATGGGACTGCCGGTAGTGTTCGGGGAAGTGGTGGACAGGGCAGACGAAGCCTATGCGCAGATGGTGACCTTGAAGGCGGGAATGGTACCCGACAGTGATATAGCAGACGCATCCGTGTACCATTATCATCCATCGCTGGAGCAAGTGCGTGCGTGGCTTGAACAGACGAGGCTGGCGCTCGAGGAGGAGGGGGCCGGAAACGGGTACGAGCATTTCTTAGTGAGGAAGGAGCAAAGGCCATGACGGCTGACCGGAAAATACCCCAAAACATCGACGAGTACATTGCTGGCTTTCCCGCGGAGGTTCAGGAGATATTGGAAAGCATCAGGACGGTCATTAAACTAGCCGCGCCAGACGCGGAGGAAACCATCAGCTATCAAATGCCAACGTTTACCCTGAAAGGTAATCTGGTGCATTTTGCTGCTTTTAAGAAGCATATCGGATTCTATCCTGTACCGACCGGCATCGAGGCCTTCAAGGATGAGCTATCTGCGTATGAGGGCGGCAAGGGTTCTGTGCAGTTCCCGCTCGACAAACCCGTGCCTCTCGACCTGATACGCAGAATCGTGGAATTCAGGGTGAAGGAGAATCTGGGAAAAGCAGCGGCAAAAAGGAAGAAGTCGTCGTGAACGTTCGTTATCCGCCAAGGGTTCCCATTCGGATATGTTTGGAGCGGGAAGACGGTGTCTAGTCCTGTATATTGTATCGATCTAGCCGCCGCCAGGAATGCTTCTCAAGTGGGCGGCAAAGCGGCGAATCTGGCCAATGCGCTTGCCCTGGGGATGCGCGTTCCCGCAGGGTTCGTTGTGACCAGGGATGTGCTGGCGCATTTCCTGGAAGCGACCGGACTCATGGCAGCCGTCAAGGATTATCTCGAAACGGACTGGGCGCATCGAGGCGCCCAGTGGCAGCACATGGTCTTGGTCGCCCCCATGCCGGAAGCTGTAAGAGTTGAAGTTGAATCGTTTGCCGAGAAGCTCCTTGCGAGCGCCCCGGTCGGCCTGGCGGTGCGTTCATCCGGCGTCCACGAAGATACGGCGACCGCAAGTTTCGCCGGGGTATTCGAGAGTTTCGTGGGCGTAGCGACGCTCGAAGCGCTTTGGGAGAGCCTCCGTTTGTGTTGGTGTTCGGCCTGGACGCCCCAGGCGATGAGCTATGCCAAACGCAAAAAGCTCGAGATTGCGCCCGATCAAATGGCCGTTCTTGTTCAAGAAGTCGTCCCGGCGGATAGTGCCGGCATTGTTTTTACCGCCGACCCGCTGACGGGAAATCCGTGGCGCTTCGTCCTCAATTCGACCTGGGGGCTGGCGCAGCGGATCGTGGATGGCGCGTCACCTGCAGACAGGTTTGTGCTGGAATGGGATACCGGGCAAATTCTGGAAAGCCATATCGCCGAAAAGCCAACTGCGCTCATAGCGGAGGAATCCGGCGTCAAAGAGGTGGTGCTGCCAGACGGCCAAAGCAAGGCGGCTTCGCTTTCGGACGCGATGATCGCGCAGATCGGTCAACTGGCTTTGCAGGTGGATAGGGCCTTTGATCAGCGGGTGGATATTGAATGGGCAGTAAACGGCGATGAATTGTACCTCGTCCAGGTGCGCCCCATTGTGGCGCTGCCGCGCTTTTTCCCGCACGCACTCTCTGCCGAGGAGGCCAAACTGACCTGGACGCCGTTGGATCCGGCATGGTATGTTCGAGCCGAAGAAGGGAAAGCGCTGGTCGCGCCGCTTTTCCGCAACCGCTGGGCGCTGGAACTGTGGCAGCGCAATCTCGCGCCCGGTGACATTTTCCCGTGTCGTGTGGGCTACGAGCGCGATTTCAACGGTTATCGCTACGGGGCGGCATGGGGATGGGCTACCGGTCGGGATGATCGTGAATGGACAGAACAATGGCTGTGTGAAAACGAGCCGCAGCTCGAACAAGCGTGGCTGGCGCAAAAGGCGCGGGTGATTGACACAAGTCACCGCATAGCGGAAGCGCAGCAGTCGGTGACACGGGCACGGAATTTAATCCCGCTGTTGTTGGAGTGCTACCGGTGTGAGGATGCTATGCAGGCCGCCGTCTGGGCCGCGCCGCAATGGCTGGGGTTTACGTGCGAGTATCTCCTGAAGGGATTGATCGAGGACATCGCGCCGGGCTTCGCTTATCAGAAATTACTGCAAGGTCTGCCGAGTTACTCGCATGAACGGACAAAAGCGGCGCAGGCGTTGGGTCGCTCGATCGATGAAGCACGCGTGCGAGAGATTCTTCTCCGCGAGCCGCCGGAAACCCTCCTCGCGGCGCTGTTGGCCGATTGTCCCGACAGTCGTTTTCTGCAAGACTACATCGCCTTCTGCTGGCAATTTGGCGTCTGCCCGCCGCATCTGTCCAGGCCCTGGAGCCTTTGGAGCCAGGATCCCGCACCGATGTTGTTTATCATCAAAAACGCGCTGCTCGGACAGGCACAGGATGTCGTTGAGGTTTTGGAAAAAGGCATCCGCGAGCGAAAAGCACAGGAAGCGCTACTGCGTCAAAAAGCAGCGCACTGTGATCCGGCGACACAAAGGCGCCTGGATCACATCCTCGCCTGGACCTATTTCTGGACGCCGGTGTTGGACGACCGCAGTTGGCACTACGTCATCTCGACGCGCCTGGCCGACTTGCTGCGCCAGACCGGAACCGCGCTGGCGGAAGAAGGGCTGCTGGATGCGATCACCGACATTTTGTTGCTGACCGTGGAGGATCTGGTCGAGATTGCCAAAGTGGATGATGTCCGAAGTCGCCGGGCTTTGTACGTGGCACGCAAACGCGCGTATGAAAGCAGGCGGCGCTTGACGCCACCGCCGTTCTTAGGGACGCCGCCTGATCTTGTGCCGGAAGAACACCATAACGACCAGCCAACTCAGCAGGTCGCTATCGAGAAAGGCTCATTTCGCGGACAAGGGTTTTCACCCGGCCAGGTAATCGGCTTTTCGAAGAAAGTTGAAGTCCTGAACGATCCGGTGCTCTTAAGTTCACTGACCAGCGAACACATTCTGGTCTGTCCCAAGGCCGGAGAGTGGCGACCTGATTGGCTATCGCTTTTCATGGTCGTCAAGGGATTGATTACCGTGCGCGGCGTGCAGTTGCAGCACGCCACCCAGATTGCGCGCGAGTGCGGCATCCCCTTTGTGAATCTGCCGGAGGAGGCATGGGACAGCATCCCCGACAACGTGCGAATAGCACTGGATGGCGAAGCTGGCCTTGTAATGATATTGGAGTAGTCGAGTCGAAAATACAACTAGATTCGTCATTGCTTCGTAATACTATGGTTCAAGACAAGTGAGGTAAATGACATCGTGGCAGGAAAACTGGATAATTTATACCGCTTGCAAAAGAAAGACGCCCGCCGGGCCGGTGCGGTGCTTACCGAAGCTTTCCAACACGATCCGGTGTGGAATGCGGTCTTCGACGGCGTGGCCCCGGAACGGCGCACCGGCGCTTTCGAAACGCCCGTCCGCTATGGCCTGAAATATGGCGAAGTCTATGCCCCGTCTGCCGCCCTGGAAGGCGTCGCGGTATGGGTGCCGGGCGAGTTTGCCGATATGACGCCCTGGAGGGTATTGCTGAGTGGCGCGATGTGGGCGGGGTTGCGAATGGGCATAACCGCGACGCGAAAAATGTTGCCGGTCTTCGCGCCCATCGAGAAGGATCGGAGGGCCACGATGCAGGGGAAATCCTATCTCTATCTGCTCGTCATCGGCGTGGCTCCGCAATTTCAGAGACAGGGATTCGCCGGCAAGCTATTGAGGGCGCTCATCGACAAAAGCGAACGTGCTGGCGTCTCCATCTATCTGGAAACCGAGACTGAGAGCAATGTGCGTATGTATGAGTATTTCGGCTTTGAGGTCATCAGAGAGATGGTTCTCCCTATCATTAACCTTCCTATGTGGGAATTGACGCGCGAGGTGTAGATGGGAATGCTTGCGCGTATTTCAACCGTTTTTGATTGTACCGATAAGCAACTTTGGGACAAGATCGTCGAACCTAAATCACTGCAATATGTCGCTGCGCCTCTCCTCCGTTTTGAACCGCTGGTCGCCGGTGAACTGGACGGCGAATGGATCGTCGGCAAAACCTACGTAGTGCGATTGTGTTTTCTGAGTCTTCTCCCCTTGGGCCAACACCGGATCAAGATCGTCGCCATCGACAGGGGAACGAACACGATCAAGAGCCAGGAGAGCGGTTCACTGGCGCGCGTGTGGAACCATACCATTCACTTTCGTCCGGCGGGGGCGGGTCAACTGCACTATACAGACGCAATCGAGATTAAAGCAGGGCTGTTGACACCGTTCATCTGGGCGTTCGCCCACCTGTTTTATCGCCACCGCCAAAGGCGCTGGAAAACACTGCTGGCAGACGAAAGGGTATTCTGAGAGGAAGCGCGGATCAGGCGATCCGCTCGAAGCGTGAGTTGGGAAATGCCTTTGGCGGGCGAGAGGAGCCCGGCATGACACAAAATCAGGATTGGAAGCTGCTTTACAAAATCGGCGCGATCGCCGCTCTGGTGGCCGCTGTGCTCTTCCGGCGCAATATCGGTGCGGAGCTTTCGCTGTTTATGGAGACCGCGCCTCAATCGGTAGCGGAATGGTACGCCTTTTTGCAGACTAATCCCTTTATCGGTATGGCCTCGCTGGCTGTGTTCGACCTGATCAACTATGTCCTGGTGGGGCTGCTCTTCCTGGCTTTGACCGTGGCTTTCTGGCAGCGGAACAAGAGCCTGGTGACTGTAGGCTTTACCGGTGGATTGGTGGGTGTTGCTGTCAGCTTCGCCTCCAACATATCGCTGACCATGCTCTCACTTAGCCATCGTTATGCCACGGCGACCTCTGAGGTGCAAAGAACCGAATTATTGGCCGGTGGACAGGCTGTCCTGGCGACCAACGACCCGGCAGCGGCGTATCCCGGCACGGGCGCATACGTCAGTTTGTTGCTCATCGCCCTGGCGGGACTGCTGTTTTCGCTCGTGATGCTGCGTTCCAACCGGGCTACCGCCATCGTGGGACTGCTGGCAAGTGGTTGTGATCTGATTTACTGCCTCACTTTCCCTCTGCGGCCTGCTGTGCCGGTGTACCTGCTTCTGGCTGCGGCCGGCCTGTTCTGGATGATCTGGCACCTGCTGGTCGCCCGGATTTTGTTCAAGCGTGCAAAGGAGTGGCATGAGAAAAGCAACCAAGACTGAGGCGGCGTATTTTGCGCCGGGTCATCGTCTGGCGCTGCGAGAACGGCGGATTGTGATCCGCCTTAAGCGTTGAAGTGATGTTATTTTCAGTGAGGGTGGGTATGTTGTCGAAATTTCTGTTTCCCGGTATTGCTTTTGTCCTGACGCTGGTTTTCGGCTTTTGGGTGAGCCATGCGGGCAAGCCGTACAACGGTCTCCTGTTCAACGTCCACAAGCTGATCGCCCTGGGCGCGGTCGTTGTCACGGTTATCCAACTGGTCAAAGTGCTCAGAGGCGCTGATGCGCTGGTCATTGTCTTGCTCGTTGTGGCGGCGCTGTGCGTGATCGCTTTGTTTGCCAGCGGCGCATTGATGAGCATGGGCAAACTGGATTACGCGCTTATGCTGACCGTTCACCGGATCGCGCCGGTAGTGTTGGCGGTCGCCATGGTTATCGTCGTCCTTATGCTTAACGGCGCATGATCGTCCCCACGACCCAACGCCGACTATCAGACTAACGACTATCAGACTAATAAAAGGAGGGGTATCGTGAAAGCATTGGTTGTCTACGATTCGGTTTTTGGTAACACGGAGAAGGTTGCCCAGGCGATGGGCGCGGCATTGGGCTGCGAAGTCCGGCGCGCCACCGAGGTGACGCCGGAGCAGTTGACCGGCCTGGATGCGCTCATCGTCGGCTCGCCGACGCAGGCGTTTCAGGCGCTCAAGCCCGTCAAGGCATTTCTAAAGAGCATCCCGGCGGGGAGTCTCAAGGGCGTCAAGGTCGCCGGCTTCGACACGCGCATGGACGTCAAAGAGGTAAACAACGCCGTCCTGACCGTGTTTGCTAAAGCGTTTGGCTATGCGGCAGAGCCGATCGGCAAGCAGCTCGTCAAAAAGGGCGGAACGCAGGCTGTACCGCCGGCAGGTTTCGTTGTGAATGGCGAGAAAGGCCCACTGCGGGATGGCGAACTGGAACGCGCGGTAGCGTGGGCGCAGCAAGTTCTGTGAATATTCTCGCTGATCGCTGAAAGCTGAAAGCTGAGAGCTGAACGCTGAACGCTTAACGCGCTTCGCGCACTTCGAACAGATAGCCGCGTCCTCGCAGGGTGTGGATGAAACGTGGGTGCGCCGGATCATCCTCGATCTTGTGCCGCAGGCGGTGCAGGGGCGCGCGCAGCAGGTCGCGGGCGGCGTGGACGGTCATCTCGACGCCTTGCAGATGCGCGCCGAGTTCCTGCACGGAAACGACGCGTCCTTTGTGTTGCATCAGATAGACCAGAATATCTAGCTCGGTGGGGGTGAGGTTGATCGCGTCATCGGCGACAATCGCCAGACCCTTGTGGGTATCGACGGTGAGGCCGGGCGCCTGCAGGAACCGCTCGGTGGGTGCGGTGGCGGGCGGTGTGCCGGCGCCCACCACCATATCCGGTATGGTATCCGGCGGCGCGTTTTTAAGCGTCGCCAGCGCGCGTTCCAGCAGCGCCACCGGATCGTCGGGCGGCACTCTCTGCTGCCGTGAAGCCAGCCCGTTTTCCACCACACGCAGAATCTCGTGCACCGAACTGGGCTTGAAGAGATAGTCGTAGGCCCAATGCCGCAGCGCCTGGATGGCTGAGTCCAGCGTGGCGTAGGCCGTGATAATGATAAACACCGTATTGGGAGCATAAGGCCGCGCCGCCGCAAGCACTGTCGTACCCGACATACCGGGCATATTCAGATCGAGCAGCACCAGATCGAATGGCTCTGTCTGGATTTTTTGCAGGCCCTCTGTTCCCGACTCGGCTTCAGACGGATGGTAACCCACCCGTCTGAAGATCTCCATCAAGGTGCGGCGAATGCCTGGCTCATCATCAACGATCAGGATGCGCGCACCCGGAAAAGCAGTCGTGAACGGAGTCGCATTTTCGGTCATCCGCGCCTCTCAGTGGTATGTAACCATACGGTGAAGGTCGAGCCTTGCCCTGGTTGGCTGGTGACGGTGATGTCGCCATCGTATTGCTTGATCAAGTCATAACTGACGCTCAAGCCCATCCCGGCGCCCTTCTCTTTCGTGGTGAAGAACGGTTCGAACAGCCGCGAGAGATGTTCTGGGGACATCCCCTGGCCGCTGTCGGTGAAGCTGACGGCGACACGCCCATCCTCGACCTGATGAGCTTTCACGCGCAGCAAGCCGCTCTCGCCTATGGCATCCACGGCATTGAGTACCAGGTTCATAAAGACCTGCGCCAATTCTCCATCATCCACCAGCACGGCCGGTAAATCTGCGGGGACATCGCTTTCGACGTGGATGTTGCGGTGTTGGAGATGTTTGTCGGCCAGACCGAGCACACGGTTGACCACGTTATCCAGTTGCGTGGGACGGGGTGAACGCTTGGGCTTGCGGGCAAATTCCAGGATGCGCGTGACCAGGCTGATGAGCCGTTGCACTTCTTCGTCAGCCATCTGAATGTACTCGCGCTGTTGTTCCGGCTCCATCGGGAACAGCAACATCATCTCCAAGCTGCTGTGGATGGTTTGCAGTGGGTTGTTGATTTCGTGCGCCAGTGCAGCGGCCAGTCGCCCTGTGGCGGCCAGCTTTTCGCTGTGCACGAGCTGTTCCGAGGTCTGTTCCACCAGCCGGCGCTGCTCGCGCTCGGCGGAGTAGAGACGCGCGTTCTTGAGCGCGATGCCCAATTGCGCGGCGATGGATTCGTACAACTGCACGTCCTGCTCGGTAAAAGCGTTAGGTTGTTGGTGCTCCACGTTCAGCACGCCCACGATCTGCTCATCTACGTAAACCGGCACGGCCAATTCGGAACACAACTCGCCCGCACCTGGAAATTTGTAATAGTTGGGAACGGCATAAGTGTCGTTGATCAGCGCGGGCTGGCCGGTGAGGTAGACTTGACCGGTGACGCTGGTTTGCATCGGGACACGCAGGGCTTCTGGTTCTGGGACGGAGACGCCGATGATGGAGGGGTGGATGAGCATGTGCTCTTCTTGGGAATCAGGGAATGCGACGCTCAACCCGTGCGGTTGTAATGCCTGGTGGATGGTCTGTAGAACGTGCGTGACGATATGATCGAAATCCAGCGACGCAGCCGCCGCTCGAATCACATCTTGCAACAGCCGGGTTTCGGTGAGACGGCGGGTCGCCTCTTCGTACAGCCGGGCGTTCTCGATGGCTGCCGCCGCCGATCCGGCCAACGTGTCGAGTAGGTTCAGATCGTTCTCATCGAATAGTTTGTCGCCCCAGTTGATGGCCTCGACGACGCCGATGATCGTGTCTTTGGCGATGAGCGGCACAGCCAGCAGTGAGCGTGTCTTCAGGCCGGTGAGGGTATCGATCTGGTGGTAGAACCGTGTATCCTGCTGTGCGTCGCTGATGAGCACCGCTTTTCCGGTGCGCAACGCCTCGCCGGCGATCCCGGCCATTGGAGGCATACGGGTACCGGCGAGTTTCTCGGAGTTGGGGCCTACGGCAGCGGCGAAAACCAGGCTGTCATCGGCAGGATTGCACAACAGGACCGACGCCGCTTCGGCTTCGAGCAACACGCGCGTCTCGTGCATCATCTGCTCCAATACCTCTTTAAGGCTCAACGTTGAGGTTAAAGCTTGCGTTGTTTTGTTCAGTGCGCGCAACTCGCGGTTGTGGCGCGTGAGGGCTTCCTCCTCTTTTTTGCGTGTCGTGACGTCCCGCAAGATGGCGACGACCTGTGTGATCTCACCGGAAGGCGCGCGTACGGCAAACATCGTGATGACAATGACGATGTCGCCTCGTTTTGTCAGGCCGTAGGTCGCATCGATCTCATCCAATGCGATCATCGTTTCGAGGGGCAGAACGGTTTCGCCCTGGAACGTCCGCATTAGCATGGCGTTCAAGCCGGGTATAGTGCTCACGAAGGGATCGGTCAAGGGGTTGAACTTGCCCACCGTGAAATCGGCGGAAGGGATGCCGAACATATCCAAAAATGCTTGGTTAACGATAGAGACCATTCCATCTGGAGCGAAGACAGCGATCGGATAGGGCATCTGTTGGAGAATCTGGCTCAAACTGGCTTCACTGGCAGCCAGCCGGCGTTCCAGATCATGTTTATTCAGCGCGGTCTCGATGGTCGAGCGCAGCGTCTCGATTTCGAAGGGTTTGATGAGATAGCCGAACGGCGCGGTTTGCTTGGCGCGTTGTAAGGTTTCGGCGTCGCCATAGGCCGTCAGGTAGATGATGGGGATATCGAACCGCTCGCGCACTTGGATGGCAGCGGCGATCCCATCCATTTTCCCTTTCAGACGAATGTCCATCAGGATCAGATCGGGTTTGCTGCGCGCTACGGATTCTACGACAACCTCACCGTAGATTTCGTGTCCGGCGATTTCGTAGCCACTGCGTTCCAGGTTCATCTTGAGCACTTCGGCCACGATGACTTCATCTTCTACCACAAAAATGCGTGCTTTGGACATCGTTATTTCCTCTCGTTCCAGGCAAATGTGACGGCGACACACGTACCCCCATTTTGTTCCACACTCAACTCGCCCTCAATCTGGCGTACCAACATCTGGATCAGGCGTAGCCCCAAGCGCGGAGAAGTGTCTACCGCGATGTCTTCTGGTAGTCCAACTCCGTTGTCGGCGACCTCGAGCCGTGCGTGACCGTCGCCGTGGTGCAATGCCACGCGCAGGGTAGCGGATGTGCCATCGGGCGATCTCCATCCCGACGGGAAAGCATATTTCAGGGCGTTGGAGATCAATTCGCTGACGATAAGCGCGCAAGGAATAGCGAGATCAATGTCTAGGGGCAGGTCGGCGATCGATTGTTCCACGATGATCCCGCGCACCTGTACATCGTAAGTCTGGGTGAGATAGCGCACCAGAGATTGGAAGTAAAGGCTCGCATTAATTTGTGATTCGCCGGGCGTCTGGTAGAGCCGTTCGTGAATCAGGGCGATAGCTTTGATGCGGTTTTGGCTTTCGCGCAGCATCAGTTGTGTGGTCTCATCCTCGACTGTGCCAAATTGCAGCTCCAAAAGCCCCAAAATCACTTGCAGGTTGTTTTTGATGCGATGGTGGATTTCGCTCAGCATCAGCGTCTTCTCGTCCAGAGCGGTCTGGAGTTGCGCCTGATAGTCCTTTAGTGTGGTAATATCACGGCCTACCCCCACCAACCCGATGACCTCACCTTCTGGATCGCGCAATGGCGAGAGTGTGGTCTGGAAGTGATGGCCGTTCACTTCCCACTCGTAGGTTGTACTGACGCCGGTTGTCAAGACCTGCGCATTGGCTATTTCGTGAACTTGCGCGGCTTCAGGCCCGAATACTTCACGGGCGGTACGACCCCGGAAGTTTTCTGGGGCCAAGCCCATACGCTCCATCCACTGCCCGTAAACCGCTGTGTGGCGCTGTTCTGTGTCCAGCGAGAAGATAACGTCGTCCATCGAATCAACCAGCGAACGCAGCCACGCTTCGCTGGCCTGCAGGTCGCGCTCGGCCTGGCGGCGCGCGGTGATGTCTTCGCCCACCGAAGCTACCGCGACAATATCGCCGTCGGGATCGCGCACGACCATGTTGTTCCAGGCAATGAGACGCCGCTCGCCGCTCGCGGTGAGGATTTCGTTTTCGTAGTGCGTCGGGAAATCACCGGTGGCGAAGTTCTGTGCAAAATTAAGGTGCATCTCTTCCTGGATGTCGGGGGGAACGAAGGTCTCGAACCAGTCGCGGCCTAGCACCGCCTCCCGTTCCATGCCCACCAGTTGCACTCCAAAGTCGTTGCAGAAGGTGACGCGCCCTTCCAGATCTAACATCACTGCGAACAGACGCACATTTTCCAACATTTCACGGTATTTGCGTTCACTGGCTTCGAGTGCGGCCTGGGAGCGTTTGCGCTCTTCCAACTCCTGCTGCGCCTGAGTGTAGAGTTGGGCATTTTCGAGCGCGATGGCGGCAGCACGAGCCAGCGGCTGTAGGCGCTCGACATCCTCAGGCGTGAATGTGTCTGCCTGGTCGCTGTCCAGCCGTAACACGCCCAGCACATGCTCACCCAACCGGATGGGCAAGGAAATATGCGCCCGAATCCAGGCCGTCGCTGCGACGCAACGCCAGCGCGGATCATCGTGGGCGTTGGCAATGATGTAGGGTTGACCGGTGGCAATCAACTCTGCGTTGACAGGAAAGTCGGATAGCGGTTGTACCATACCTGCCAGTTCTTGCTCGTCGCCATGGGCGGAGTAGCCGCGCCACCCGACGGTGCGTAGCGCGTCATTCTCCACTAAAGCGATATTGGATGCAGAGGACGGCACCAACCGCTGCGCCTGGTGCAGGATCTCCATCAGCACATCAGAAGTATCCAGTGCTGAGGCCAGCGCCAGGGTTACATCGCTCAACGTTTCGGCGCGCAGGCGTTGTTCGCGTTCGGCTTCCAGCAGGGCAGCCCGTTCCAGTTCCTGTTGGCGGCGTTCGGTGACGTCCTGGACCAGCGTGGCAAACCGGCCGGTGTGCGGGCTGTAGGCCCATACCTCGTAGTAGCGTCCCAGTTCCGATACGTAGTCTTCCACGTACGCAGGTTCGCCGGTAAGCGCTACTTTTCCATAGTCGGCAATCCAATGCGGATCAATGCCGGGCAGCACGTCCAGTATGGTTTTGTTCAGGCATTGCGCGCGCGTGAGGCCGGTGATCTGTTCGTAGGCCGGATTGATTTCCAGGAAGCGATAATTGCACGGAGCGCCTTGCGCATCGGTGATGATTTCGTGCAGGGCAAAACCCTCGGTCATCTGCTCGAACAGCAGGCGATAACGTTGCTCACTCTCACGTAGCGCTTCCTCTGCCTGTTTGCGCTGAGTGATGTCCACCGCAAAAGCGAAATTGTATCCTTTACCGTTGTATTCCAGGTAGTTGACGGCGATCTCTACAGGGTAGATGCGCCCGTCGCGCGCGCAGTGGCGGCTTTCGAGGGTAAAGGTCTTGTGTTGTTGAACCTCTAGCCAATGGTGTTCCCAATGTTCGGCAGAAAAAGTTGGATCGATGTCACCGACGGTCATCGACGTGAGTTGTTCACGGGTATAGCCAAGCGCCTCACACGCGCGTCTGTTGACGTGGAGAAAACGCCCGTTTTCATCGATCCAAAACACTTCGATGGCGGCTTGTTCCATCGCAAATTGCGTCATCAGCAGCATCTCTTGCGCCTGCATGCGCTCGGTGACATCCTCCACGCTGGCAATGATGCCGTTGAATGCACTTTGCTCGTCCAATAGCGGCGTGGCGTTGATTCTGAGTAACACGCGCCGTCCATCCGGCCATTCGATGGCATGGCGCACATCGTTGACCGGTTGCAGCGTCCGTTGCACCTGCACGAAGGGCAACGCCTCTTCGGGGAATGGTTCGCCGTTGTAGTCCGTGATGTGCCACACGGGATCGTCGTAGGTGCGTTGGCGAATCAGATCACGGCTTAGCCCCAAGACTTGCTCGGCCTGTGGGTTGGCGAATGCGATTTGCCCCTCGCGGTTGACCATTGTGATACCTGCCGGGCTGGTCTCCATAATGCGATTGACCAGATCGCGCTCGGCGCGCAGCGCTTCTTCCACTTGTTTGCGCTCGGTTACGTCCTGGACCACACCGATGGAAAAAATCGGTTCGCCCTGTGCGTTGTACTCGTGGCGACAGATTTCGTGCAACCATTTGATCCGCCCATCCTGCATCAACAGCCGGTGCGTGATTTCATACGGTGTTTTATTGCGCAACGATGCAGTATAGGCTTGATCGACCACATTGCGGTCGTCAGGGTGAATGACGTCTAGGAATGTTTCGTAGGAGGCATCGAAGTGCTCGGGAGCAATCTCGAAGATTTCATAAATCGTATCCGACCAATGCAACCGGTTGGCGGTCAGATCCAACTCCCACCGGCCTAGCCGGGCGATGCTTTGCGCTTCTTTGAGATTCGCCTCGCTTTTCTGCAACGCTTCCATCGCTCGCTTGCGCCCGCTGATGTCGCGCCCGATGCCCACCAGCCCGACAATGTGACCGGCGGCGTCGTAGAGCGGCACTTTGGAGGTGAGTTGCCAGAACGTTTTGCCGTCGCGGTTGGTCAGCAGTTCCTCGCGGTCGTACACCGGCGTCCCGCTGTGGAGAACAGCCTGGTCGTCGGCCTCGAAGTAGGCGGCGACTTCCGGCGGGAATAGCTCCGTATCGGTCTTGCCAAGAACCTCCGCTTCCGGTAGGCCGATGTTATCCAGGTCGGCGCGGTTGGCGAGCGTCTTGCGCCCTTCTAAATCTTTGGCGTAGATGGCAATAGGCAAGTTATCGATCACGGTGCGCAGGAGCCGCCTTTCTTGCGCCAGCTTCTCTTCCGCGCGTATGCGTCCGTCGATGAGTTTTTCGCGCTTCAACCGGTTAGCCATCAGCCCGCCGAGCAGGGTGGAAGCTAAGGGATAAATCACCAGCACCGGCACGCTGATATTGCTCAGTGTGTGTAATGCTGTTTCCCAGGGCAAGGTGAACATCAAGAGTAGCATAACCACGTGGGTGAAGAGGCCGAACAGGTAGAGTTCGGGTAGCCCAATTTCATCCAACGTTCCCCGGCGTGTGCGCCGCCAGATAAGGCCGAGGCTGCCCGTCACCAGGACTGTAGAAACGCCGGGCCACACACCCGGCCCACCCTGATACAGCCGTAAGGCCGCAGTGATGAGCATGGCAATGCCCGTGGGGACGGCGCCGAAGAACAGCCCCGAAATGCTGAGCAGGACCGAGCGTGTGTCAAACACCAGACCGGGGATCAAAACCCAGGGTGTCATCATCACGGCAATGCCGATCGTGCCGATAACCAGGCCGGCCAGCAGTCGATACTGCGAAAACATATCTTGACGGGTACGCCAGCGTAGTGCGAACACGTCGAAAACGAGCACGAGTGCTAAGAGCAGCGCCGCATTCTGTACCAGTCCGACAAACGATAACGTGTTCATAAGCTATCTTTTTATGGGAAAGCGCAAGTCCGCCGTTGCGCCGGGTGTGTTGGAGAGGTGTAGCGTCCCTTCCAATTGTCCTTCTACAAAGGCGCGCACCAGATGTAGACCTACGTCCGTGCGTGCGCCGCGCAGCACCTCTTCCGGGTAGCCGGGGCCATCATCGCGGCACCGGACGTGTAAGTGCTGCCCATCTTCCTCCGCTTCGATCTCGATGTGCAACGTGCCCTGGGCGGGTAGCGCGTACTTCAGCGCGTTGGTCAGCAACTCGTTGAGGACGAGTGCCAGGTAACTGGCCTGTTTGGGCGTGATCAGCACGTCCGCGCAGCACGTGTGGATGGCGACGCGCGCCTCAGGCAAAGAGCGCATCACGCCATCGCTGAGCATCTGCACCAGCGCGGGAACCGGCAATGGCCCCCACTGTGTCAGCGTCGCCAACAGCTTGTGGATTTCGGCGAAGCCCTGCACACGTTGGCGCATCGCATTGCCCAAGCGCCCGTAGGCGGCGGTGTCCTTAGGCGGCGCATAGGCTTGCTCGAACTCGATCAGCGATTGGATAATGTTCAGCGTGTTGCCGACGCGGTGGTTGAGTTCGCTCAACAGTTGCGATTTGTGTTGCGCTTCTTGTTGCGTCTGCGCGTACAGGTGGGCGTTTTCGATGGCCAATGCGGCGGTGGCGGCCAATGATTCGAGCAGGCGCTGGTCGGCGGCTGTAAACCGATTGGCTTGCACATCCACGGCTTCGATGACGCCCAAAACGCCCTGCTTGCCGATGACCGGCACGCTCAACAGCGCGCGGATCGGCACCTGTGTGCTGCTACTCACGGAATCGTAATGGCGGGGATCGTGCCACACGTCCGCCACAATCTGGCTTTGGGCGGTCATTGAGGTGCGTCCCGCGATCCCCTCGCCGGCAGGGATACGCCAGCCCGGCAGGGTTTCGCTTTGTGGGCCGGTGGCCTGGCGGCAGACCAGGTCGCCCGTGTCCGCCTCACGCAACCATATCGAGGTTGCCGCCACGTTTAACAGATGCCGGGTCTCGTTCAACACGCTCAACAAGACCTCGTCCAGGTCCAGCGATGAACTGAAGGCCCGCCCGGCCTGGTTCAACAAGGCCAATTCTTCCATGCTGCGGTGCAGCACGCTGACATCCATGAACATTGCCAGGGAGCCGGCGAAGTGGCCGTCAGTGTCTTGCAATGCGGTCGCGGAGACTTCTGTAAAACACACGCTGCCATCTTTGCGCAGCAGACGGCGTCCATAGCGGTCGTGGTAGCCTTGTTGGCGTTGCGTGATGCGCCGGTAGTGGTCTTCCAGATCGTCAGGGTGAACAAAGTCGGTGACGGGACGCCCGGCCATTTCCTCCTTGGTGTAGCCTAGCATCTCCGTCATCACCGGATTGACGTGCGTGGTGCAGAACGCTGCGTCCGTCTGCCAGATGCCGACGTTGGCGGTTTCCACGATGCGCCGGTAGCGCACCTCGCTGGCGGCTAACAACTGCTGGGCCTCGCGCTCGGCGGTGATGTCGACGTTGACGCCGAGGTAGCCGGTAATGCGCCCGGCTTCGTCGTGTAACGCCACGGCGCGCCCGGATACCCAGGTGACTTTGCCTTCCGCCGTTTGGAAACGGTAATCCAGCACCCAGGGTTCTGTCGAACCGACCACTTTGTACCACTGCGCGGCAACGTGCGCACGATCGTCGGGGTGCAGCCCGCGCACCCAACCTCGCCCGGCGGCCTCTTCCCGGCTCAGCCCTGCCATCGCGCTCCAATACGGGTTGACGTAAATACAATCACCCTGCGCATTGGTCAGATAGATGCCCACGGGTACGGCTTCCACCAAGATGTGGAAGTGGGTTTCCGGTGCCATCAATTTGTCGAGCATCTGTTTTGGTTGATCGTGCATGTGTGCCTACATCGCGCTTGATAACGATACATAATTGCATTATACGCTGGATTTGCCGAAATCACATTCATGATCTGTTACATTTTGGTGACGGGTGTGTAGTAGCGACTTGAGCCGCTTTTCCGGGATCAACGACTGAAGTCGTGACTACGCTCGTACTCACAATCTTAACGGGTACGTAGTAGCGACTTGAGTCGCTTTTCCGGGATCAACGACTGAAGTCGTGACTACGCGCGTACTTACGGGCGCAACGTCTGTACACGGTAGATGTGCATATCACCTTTGCCTTTGACCGGAACCAGTCCCAGGGAGTCGGCGATGCACTGTTCTCTGACCCACGCCCATGCATCTTCGCTGAGATTGACGGCTTCGACTGCCCCGTGGCTCTGGATACGCTCGGCGGTGTTGACGGTGTTGCCCCAAATGTCGAAGAGATATTGGCGATGGCCTACCACGCCCGCCATCACCGGACCGATGTGGATGCCGACGCGCACCTGCCAGCCGGCCGGCAGGTGGCGGGCTGCCGGGATCATCTCCAGACCGCAGCGGATGCAGTTGAGCACGGGATTGTTCAGCGGCTGCAGCAGCCCGGCAGTCGCCATAAACGCATCACCCATGGTTTTGATCTTTTGCAGGCCATAGCGCAAGGCTAGATTTTCGTAAGCCTCGATCAGGGCTTGCAGGTTGGCGAGGATGTCGTCGGGGGTGTGCGCTTCGCAGTAAGGGGTGAAGTTGGCAATGTCGGCGAACAAAACGGCGACGTTAGGGTACTGGCGGGGCTGGACGGTGCCGGTGTTTTTGAGTTCGGCGATGATCTCTTGCGGCAAGATGACGTGCAGCAACTCGTCGAAGCGCTGGCGCTCCTCCTCGATCCGCTGCAAGTAGTCGATTTCTTGATCGCGCAGGCGTTTCTTTTCCAGGCAAGCGGCGACGCGTGCATTGAGCAACACCGCGTTGACCGGCTTGGGCAGATAGTCCTCTGCACCCAGTTCGATGCACTTGGCGATCTTATCGATGTCATCCAGCACCGAAACCATCACCACGGGAATGTCTTGCAGCGCGGGTTCGCCCTTGAGCAGGCGCAAGACTTCGTCGCCGTTGAGTTCGGGCATCTCCATATCGAGGATGATGAGATCGGGCTGCATCTGGCGCGCCATCGCCAATCCCTGGCGGCCATCCAAGGCCCAGATGACGTTGTGACCGGTCTCGCCCAGCAGGGCTTCAAGGAGCAGGGCTTGTGTGGGACTGTCTTCAACGACCAGGATCGTCTGCTCGGATGCCCCCGGCTGAAATGGATGCGCTCCGTAGCCTACGGGCGTCATCCCGGTGAGCAGACTGTATCCGGCGGTGGTGTCGTTCATGCGTTACAGCCATTCCCAATCGCTGTCGGGTAGCTCCGGTAATACCGGCATTCCCGAGATGATGCCCATCTGTTTCAGCGTGCCCAACAATACCGAGTCGGCGAAGGCATCTTTGGGAATGTATTCCAATGCGCCGAGTTGCAATCCGTGCACGATGGCGGTGTGCTCATCGTATTGCGTGAGCATGATCACCGGCAGAGACACTGTCTCAGGCCAGTGCTTCAACGTCTGGCAGACCTGGAATCCATCCATATCCGGCAATTGAATGTCCAGAATGATGACGGCGGGTTTAAGCGTGCGCGCCAGGGCCAGCCCTTCCGCACCGGTGGCAGCGATGGTGACATCCAAGTCATTGATCTCTAACAACGCCCGCAGCGCCAGCGCCTGGGTGGGGCTGTCTTCGATGACGAGGATGGACTTGTTCATGGCGCTCTCACCGGTTCCATCTTTTCCAAGGTGATCTGGACGTTGTTGGCGGGTAGCGCATCCACGGCGAGGTGATCCACCATCCACTGTACATCGCGCAGCGCCGCGGGGGGGATGTGGGTTTCTTTCCCGTCGGTGGTGCTGCACGTGACGCGGACGCCGAATTGTTCCGGGTTCTGGATGCTCTCGATGGCAATCTGCCCGATGCGCAACATCCCCAGGCTTATCGCGTTGGCCATCGAAGAGGTCGCCAGTGAGATGCGCGCCTGGCTGGTGACGTCCATGCCGATGGCGCGGGCCAACTCGCGGGTCTTCTGGCGCGCGTTAATCACGTCGCGGTAGTCGCGGACGATGACCGTGGTTTTAAGCCTGCCACTTTCGCCCAGGTTGCGGCGCACCAAATCCACAAAATCCTTGATGTTGAAGGGCTTGAGGAGATACTCCGTTTCCAGACGGTCGACCTGCGCTTCCAATTCGGGCGTCCCATACGCGGTGATGAGGATGGTACGCGCCAGGAGTTTCTGGCGGTAAATGTAGCGCAGTAAATCCATCCCGTTGGTGCCGGGCATCTTGAGGTCGGTGATGACGACGTCGAAGTGTTCACCTTGCCCCAGACATTGCAACGCTTCCTCGCCGGAGGTGCGCACCCAGACATCACATTCCTCGCCCAGGGCGCGTTTCAGTGCATCGCCTAGCGTGCGCGCCAGGCGCAGTTCGTCATCCACAATCAGAACCCGTTTTTTGTCCATGCTTCACCTCATATTCTTCACTAGATGGCCTATCGTTAGCAAACGCTGGGCGATTTGTGGCGGCGCGAGGATTTCGCTGGCCGCTTTGCGCGCGATAACTTCGTGCGGCATACTGTCGACGACGCAGGTTTTCTCATCCTGTGCGATGACCCAGCCACCTAGCTTGCGCAATTTCTCCAATCCTTCGACGCCATCGTCGCCCATGCCGGTCAATTGAACGCCGACGGCGCGCGGTCCGTATACGGTTGCCAGAGACTTAAACAAATAGTTGATAGAAGGCCGCAAGCCGCGATAGGGTGGGTCTTTGCACAACTCGACGATGCCCGATGCGTTGATCTGCAAGTGGCAATCGTCCGGCGCCATCAACACGCTGCCCGGTTGTGGTGTATCGCCATGCCCGGCAAGGCTGACGCGCAACGGAGTCTGCGTGTTCAGCCATTCGGCCAACCCCGGCCCGAAGCCTTTGGTGATATGCTGCACGATCAAGATCGGCAGCGAAAAGTCTGCCGGGAGCGGCCCCAAGACCGTGGCCAGGGCTGCCGGGCCGCCGGTCGAAGAGCCGATGCCGATGATCTGGGCGCGCGGGCGTGCGCCGGCGCCTGGGCCTGTCGTTTGCTCCGGCAGCACGGTTATGGCGGGCGATGCTGGTACGTTGGGGGCTGCGGCTTTGCGCGCATCAGGGTCCCAACGCCGTACCACTGCTACCTTAGCCATCAACCGCATGGTCTGCAATACCGTTTCCCAGGCCGTGTCGTCGCCTATGGGCGGCTTGTTCACGACCGCCAGCGCACCCAGGCGCATCGCCTCGAAAGTAAGGTTCACGTCGGAGTACATCAACGTGCTGGTAAGCAGCACGATGGGGGTGGGGACTTCGCGCATAATGGCGCGGGTGGCTTCCAGACCATCCATCTCCGGCATAATGATGTCCATAGCGATGATGTCCGGGCGGACGCGGCGTGCCAGCCGCACGGCATCCTCTCCGGTCTCACCCACACCGACGACTTGCAAACCGCCGGCGCTTTCCAGCATGGCGACCAGCAGCTCCCGCGCTGTGCGCGAGTCGTCGATCACCAACACGCGGATGGGTTGTGGCGCGTCATCCGGTGACATTGAGGGCCTCCGCGATGGGATCACTGGCAGGCGCTTGGGGGGCAGGGTGGTGTACCTGTCCCAAACTTTCCAGGACGACATGGTAGGCGTAGTCATCTTTCACAATAAAATCCCGCGCCCCTGATTCCAGGATTTCCATCAGCGCCTCCGGCTCATCGTGGCTGGTGAGGATAATGACGGGAATAGACGCGGTCTGGGGATTGGCTTTCAGTTTCCGGCAGACCTCGAAGCCGCTCATCCCCGGCATTTCCAGGTCCAAGACGATGGCGTCAGGCTGTTGTGCATCGGCGAGCGCCAATCCCTGCCAGCCATCAGTGGCGCATAGGACGGTCAACCCGACCTCTTCCAACACATTTTTCAGCGCCAGCGCCTGCACCGTACTGTCCTCTATGATCAAAATTGTACTCATCCCTGCCTCCATGCAAGCGTGATAAGTCGAACCCTACAGGTTAAAAGTTCAGATCAACTGCTCGATGGTTTCCAGCAAGTTGTTCTGGTCGAAGTTGCCCTTGACGATGTATGCATCGGCGCCGGCCTCAATGCCGCGCGCTTTGTCGGCGGCTGAATCCAACGACGTGACCAGGATGACGGGAATTTGCGCGGTGCGGGGATTGGTCTTCAACTGCGTGGTCAGCCCGATGCCATCTAGGCGCGGCATGGCGATGTCGGAAATGACCAGATCGGGCAGCCCGATGGCGGCTTCGATAGCGTTAAGCGCTTCCAAACCGTCGGTGGCGACGCGCACGTTGTAGCCCGCTGCTTCCAGGATATTCCTCTCCAGCGTGCGTGTGGTGATGGAGTCATCGACGATGAAGATGTCCTTTTGCGGCGCCGTCTCTTGCACGGGTGTTGTTTGCACCACTACGCTGCTCCGGCCTTCGTTGCGCAGCGCCAGCTTGATCAGGTCCCCGGCATTGAGCACCAACAGCACCGCGCCGTCGCCGGTAATGGTGGCCCCGGCGATCCCGCCGAGGCGCTGCACCTGGCGTCCCAGGTCTTTGATGACGACTTCCTGTTCACCGCGCAGGCCGTCGACGATGAAGGCCATGCGCCGCTGCGCCGAGGTGAGGAGCAGGACGGTCAGGCGCTCTTCGAGCGGGCGAGACGCTCGCTCGAATTCCAGGCGTGGGAGGCCGAGCACGTCGCTGAGATGCGCCACGCTGAAGGCGGTGTCGTTGTAGCGCAGCATCTCGCGGCCTCCCACGTGGTAGATATCGCGCGGCGTGATTTCCAGGATGCGTTCGATGGCGTTCAAGGGGACGGCGTAAGTCTGGTTCGAAACCTGGACGACGAGCGCGCGCGAGCTGGTCAACGCCAGCGGCAAGGTGAGGGTGAACGTCGCGCCACTGCCGTTGTTGGAGGCAACCTGGATGCGCCCATGCAACTCTTCGACGTTCCGGCGAACCACATCCAGCCCCACGCCCCGCCCGGATACATCGGTCACGATAGGGCTGGTCGAGATACCGAGCGCGAAGATGGCCTCGGTCAGTTCGATCTCGCTCAATGTCTGCGCTTCCGCCGGGTTACGTCGCGCCAGGACACGCCGGATCGCCTCGTAGTCCAATCCCTTGCCGTCGTCGGCAACGGTGATGACGACGTTTTTCTCTACCTGCTCGGCCTTGAGGGTGATCGTCCCGGCGCGAGGCTTGCCCAGACTGGCGCGTGTATTGGGTTTTTCCAACCCGTGATCGATGGCATTGCGCAGCAGGTGGATGAGCGGGTCCTTGATTTGCTCCAACACTCGTTTATCCAGTTCCACGTCGCCGCCGATGATGGTGAGAGTAGCTTCCTTGCCTGCCGACTGGGCCAGATCGCGCACCATCCGCCCGAAGGTCGTGGTGATGGTGCTGAGCGGCAACATCCGCGCGCGCTTGATCTCGTCTTCCAGCGCGTCGATGGCGAGCGAGAGCTGCATCGTGTCGTTGGAGTATTCACGCCCCATGTCGTTGATCAGGGCGACCATATCGCGCAAGTGTTCCTGGCTCGCGGTGAGGTAGGAGAGGACGCGCGTCGTGTCGCGGCCCAGGTGGTCGTCGGCAGTGTGGTGGACGGCGCGGCGATTCAGGCGGCCGTAGGTTTCGCGCACGGCGAGCCATTCCTTTTGCCAATCCCCCATTGCCTTTTGCGCGTGCTGCACCTGCGCCAGCCGTTGTTCGGCGCGGATGCGGGTGATGTGCAATTCGCTGAGTTGCGCCATCAGCGCGTCGAGCTTGGCCGCGTCGATGCGGATGGTCTCCACAGTGGCGCCGCGCTCTGTGCGCGGCACAGGCGCTTCCTCGGTGACCGGCGGATGCTCTGCCGGTGTCTGGGAAGTCGCCGTGGGCGTTTCCGGCTCTGCGGCCTCTGCTATAGGGGCGGAACCTGATGGGGTCAGCAGCGGTTGCGGAGCAGCCGGTTTGGCGCTGCGGAATGGATCGAGCGCAGCTACGGCCTGGGTCGCGTGCGATGGCGGCGTGGTCGCCCCGGATTCGAATGCTTTTTCGACATCCTGGATGGCGTCCAACACCCCATAGCAGGCTGTGAACAGCGCGGGCGTCAACTCGACGGTCTGCTTGTTCACGCCGTCGAGTACGTCTTCCAGCGCGTGTGCCATCTGCGCCACTACATTGACGCCGACGGCCCGTGCGGCGCCTTTGAGGCTGTGCGCCGCGCGGAAGATCGCCCGCAGCGTCTCGGGTCGCTGCGCGCTATCCAGCTTGTTCTGCTCCAGGGCCAATAGCCCATCGGTCATCGTCTGGATGTGTTCGGCCAATTCTGCACGAAAACTGGCGATTAATTGTTTGCGAACCTGTTCACTGATCGCCATAATGTACCCCTTTCAAAGTCTTGAGAGTAAAGAGTAAAGAGTAAAGAGTAAAGAGTAAAGAGTAAAGAGTGAAGAGTGAAGAGTAGGGAGTAGGGAGTAGGGAGTAGGGAGTAGGAGTAGAGTGTAAGGTGTCCTGTTCTAAATCCTTGATCCTAACTCCCAATGCCCAATCCCTAATCCCTAATCCCTCATTACTCATTTCTCATTACTCATTTCTAATTGATCCGATATTGCTTGACGGTCTGCATAAGCGTGCCGGCGAGGGCGTTGAGGTCCTGGGCGGCGCGCTCGGCCTGGCGGGTGCTGGCGAGGCTCTGCACGGTGGCCTGGTTGATGTTCTGCATGGCCATGGCGACTTGCTCGACGCCGGCGACCTGCTGGCGCGCCCCGGCGAGCACCTGGGTGGCGGCCTGCGCCGACTCGCTGATGACCTGGTACATCTGGTTGATGGCAGCTTGGGCCTGGGCGGCGAGTTGCACGCCCTCATCGACACCCTTGGTGCCTTCTTCTGTCGCCATCACAGTGGCATTGGTGGCCTTCTGGATTTCGGAGAGGATGGTCTTGACCTGGTCGGTGGCCTGGCGGGACTGTTCGGCGAGGGTGCGGACTTCCATAGCGACGACGGCGAAGCCCTTGCCGTACTCGCCGGCGCGGGCAGCCTCGATGGAGGCGTTGAGGGCGAGCATGTTGGACTGGGCGGCGATCTCGTTGACGGTGGCGATGATCTCGCCGATCTGCTGAGTCTGCTCGGAGAGGGCGAGGATGTTCTCGGCGATGCCCTCGACGCGCTCCTTGATGCGGTTCATGCCGTCGATGGTTTCCTGGACGGACTGTTGGCCGCCGCGGGAGACCTCGACGGTGCGTTGGGAGGCGGAGGCGACTTCCTGGGCGCGGGAGGCGGATTGTTCGGCGATGGTCTTGACTTCATCGACGGTGGTGGTGGTCTGGGTGATGGCGGCGG